>Ga0180009_10001404_pt1 | contig 29571 bp, 27 predicted proteins | sample OS_PC_MetaG_FD_123537 | JGI IMG/M metagenome (GOLD analysis project Ga0180009, IMG submission 123537) | Groundwater microbial communities from the Aspo Hard Rock Laboratory (HRL) deep subsurface site, Sweden - OS_PC_MetaG | ecosystem: Environmental > Aquatic > Deep subsurface > Groundwater...
ACCCGCATGCGGTTATATCCGAGCTTTTTACAAACAAAGGGACCGGGACAAAGATTGTCAAATGACCGGACTCAACCACCGGCAAAAGGCAAAAAACAGAATACCTCGTCTCCGTCTGAAAGAGAATCGCCCGGTTTCGCCTTTTCTCCATTGACAATAAAAGATATTGGTTGATCCGTTGGCAGATCCAGCGTCTTAATCAGTTTCTTCAGCCGGGTGTTTTCCTTGAGTTCCAGTTGGATGCCTTTTTCGGTGTTATAAGCTTCCTTTTGATCAAGACCCGCCAGTAGTTTGACGTTGACACATATTTTTTTTCTTTTTCTAAATAGCATTTCCGATCCTTGCCCCCACAATCATCCGGAAATCTGTGATCCAGGCTAGAGAGACTAATTCTCCTTCTGGCGACAAATACCGGAGGATCCGAATTGACAGATGGTGCCATCGATCCAGACAGCACCGTCAAAGACAGTCCCCCTCAGATCCGCACCCGTTAAATCAGCACCATAAAGGGTTGCTTCTCTGAATGTGGCATATGCAAGCTTTGCTTCACGGAGATTTGCTCCACTGAGATCCAGACGATTTAAATTGGCTCGATATAAATCACACCGGGGACACTGCCTGGTCCGCAACAAGCGATCGATCGATGCCTGATCATAGGCGAACAGGTTCCAACCGACGATAGCGACAATCGTCCCAACCCAAAAAATGGAGAGCCATCTTTTCATGAGAGTTCCTCTCTAAATTTCCTGTTTTTGCATCCATTTTACCAATGAGCAGTTCTGACATCCCTCATAGTAACTTTTACAGCAGTCATCGTGCAACTGGATCAAACCCTGGTGATAGCTGAGATTCTTTGTTATCTTGAATTCCGGATTCAATGGAAACAATCGCTGCTCCAGAAAACGAGTCTTCCGGTTTTTGCCTTCGGCAGGTAAAAGCAGGAAAAGATCGAACAAGGTCCTTTCAAGTTCTCGATCCTGATTCGACTTCGACCAGACCAGGAAAAATGGGATGATCGCATTGACCAGAATAATCAACTGCCGCTGTCTGCCAACCAACTTGATTCTGCTGGGATTCAGCTGGCTGCTCGTCACAAAAAGTCTGCCATTCAAAGGATCCCATTCGGGTTGGGGAAACATTTGATCCAGCATTTCAATTAATGTCGACTGGCAGCGCGTCTTCGCCTGCATAACCCGCCGGCACTCCAAAAAAAATCTCAACCATGATTTAAGCAGTCCTTGAAACTGTATCTTCTCCAGATGATAGTACAGCCCGGCCAACCTTCGCAAAGGATGATTCAGCGGTCGATATGGCTTTTTATCGATAGTCTTGATGAGAGGCACTACATCCTTGATGGTTGACCAGAATTGGCGAAATGCCAGCCATTCCCTTCGAAAAGCATCATGCACATCGCTGGGATCGACAGCATCCAGAATTCCCATGATCCCCAACCAGCGCCCCAACACCTCGATACGATTCTGCCTGTGCATTGAATGAAACAGTTTTATCATTTGGGAATACGGATATATCCGGGCCAATTGAGAAAACGAGTCCGAATAGGCAGCATACCCTGCGGACTGGCAGATTCTTTTAAAAAGCACATCTTCCTGTGTGTCAAACCTGTTTTGATCTATTTCGTCTGCAATATCTGACGCTTTTGCAAGCAGACGCTGTTCAGCAGCCTGAAAAATCAGATTGCGGGTTTTACGGTAATTGCCGATTGAAAGAACCAATCCGCAAGCTCCCGGTAGTTCTTTCATTTTGACAGGTTGTTGGATATCATGGCGATCCCAGAACGGTTCAAATTCCGGGTTGCCGATATACAGCGAAGGAACAGACTGTCCCAATTGATTGATAGCCTTTTTCCCATCCTTTTTGAAATAAACATGCAGGACTACTTTATTGTATGCACTATCCAGGTTGTGCTGATGGCCCATCCAGGAGGATTCTGCAATATGTATTTCCACATCCCCAAAAAATTCTTCCCCACCAATTTGAACCCGCGCCTCAGTAAAATCGGGTCCCCAACCTCGGTTATACCAACCCGGAAAAATCACCGTCAGTTTTTTGCCATCTTCTGTTTTCAGCCGGATACCTTCAAGTTTCCGTTCTCGCCAGATATAGTGAAGCCATAGCTCCGTAAAACCATTATCGGGTATCTGAGTCATCTGACTTTTTGCCATCCGGCACCTGCTCTATGCGTTTCCCAATCCCATCATGCCCTGAAGTGGTGTCTTTCTATATTTTTACCACTTTTATTACAGAGGCTTATCAGCGTTGCTGCTCCTTTTTAATTACCATGCTTCCTGCATGAAAAGCAAACTGAATAAAAACAGCCTCTCAACAATCGGAAATAGAAGAGGCAATCTTGATTTTACAGATCCCTTTGCACTTTCTATAATAGCCGTATATAAAGGAGTTAAAGCAATTGTACATGATAGTAGGAAACGAAATAAGGAGACCCGGTGTTACGAAATTACCTGACCGTAATGATCATCCCCCAGAAAAGTGGCCGGATTGTAAAATTTGAGATATCGGCTTTTCTTTTAAAAATGGTCACGTTCACGCTTTGCATCCTGGCTTTGATATCTATCGGTATCCTCGTCGACTATTACCTCATCAAGGGAAAAAGTCGGAATATGAAGGAACTGGAAACCGCCGTTATGCTGCAAAAAATTTCTACTCAAAAGATCAATAATATTCTGAATTATCGGCAAAGCGAACTGAATGACCTTGAAAAATTCGACCGTAAACTGCGTCTTATCAGTGGATTGCAGGAATCTGCAACCCGTATCAGATACGTAGGGGGGAATGGATTAAACGAGATAAAAAACAGTACCGCGCAGGATGGTCGAATGCTTTTATTGAAGTTGAAAAAACTGGATCTCGATACAAAACTGCGGGAGATCAGTTTCTTTCAGTTAGGTGCATATCTGCAAGAGCAAAAAGACAGGTTGGCCAGAACGCCATCCATTGCTCCTACGGCAGGTCATATTGCCTCAAGATTCGGCAAACGGGGAGATCCTTTTACAGGTAATGTTCGTTTTCATTATGGACTGGATATTTCTAATCGGGAATACACACCGATTTATGCCCCTGCAGACGGCATTGTCGATAATGCAAGGATTGAGGGAAATCTGGGGCTGTTTCTCGTTATTGATCATGGATATAATATCGTCACACGATACGGCCATTTAGCTAAATATGAAGTCCAGGCAGGCAGAAAAGTCAAACGGGGAGACCTGATCGCCAGAATTGGCAATACAGGACGAAGTACAGCGCCTCACCTGCATTATGAAATCCTGATTAATGATCAGTATGTCGACCCGGAAAAGTTCATCTTCTGGGATAAATAACTCTGCGATAAGCAACCTTTTATCGTTAGAGCAAAAGGTCTGCATTTTTCCACCAACCAAGGTATCAATACAAGTCTCTGTTGCCTGACCGAGTATTATTGGATACCGGAAAATTGCTTTTCACCGAATTGGTGTCCCGTTGAACTGTTTTCAGTTTAAATCCTGAATCCCCCTTCCTTCGAATGCCAATTAATACCAGCCGTTTTTTTTCATTTGTTTTCATAATAGCCCTTTGAAAGATATAGAATAAAAGAGAACCCCCATACTATTATTCGGTGAACATCTGTATCCTTATCGATTCAAATTGGCTTGTCAAGAAAAAAATGAACATTTGTTTATGTTTTTCTTTTTTCGCAAGCCATCCACTTGATGAAAAAGGGAGTGAGAAACAGCACGAACCATACGAGGGTAGAAAAAAGCGGCCATTCTTTAAAATTCTTGATTAGGAAGTAGCGATTCCATTCCGAATTAAGAACCAACCCCCTCTCCCATATTTTTCCTACGAAATTTAAAAGGGAATAAAGGTATAATTCACCGGGCAAACCACCCCATGGATAGCCAAGGACAGTAAATACCATGACCAGCAGCGAACAGGGAAGAAAAACAAAGCTAAGATAAAAAATGTGGATAACATTATTGAACGCGGATATCAGCGATACATTTTCTGCCAGTTGACTGACCAGAGGCAGTGTCAGCAGACAAAGCCATGCGCTGACAAAGAGCGAGGATAAGACCAGTTTACGCAAAGCAGATCCTAGAGAATCCTGTATTCGACGTCTTGGCAGAAACGGTAAAATCTGAATAATACCGGCCACTGAGAGAAATGAAAGCTGAAAAGATTTCTGCCCGATAGCAATAGGGGACCCCACTAAAATAATCATCCCTGTCCCGCACAAAATAAACCAGAGAGGTTGCCATCGCAGAAAATGACGCATTAATGCCCACCATACCAGCATAATGAATGACCGCTCTGCTGAGATGGGCATTCCTATGACCCGCAGAAAAACAAAGATCGCTGTGATTGAAACAAGATCGGTCAGAAATACACTGGCACCCTTTTCAACCCATGTACAGGGGAAAGAAACCAGCCATCGAATCACCAGGGAAAACCATAGAAACAAGATTCCAATATGCATCCCGGAAATGGCAAACAGATGTGTTATTCCCAGATCATTGATCCGGTTTCTCCAGTCGATGGTCAACGAGGTTCGATCGGCTGTTATCAGTGCTTTATAAACAGAAGACGGGAATGGGCCCAGAAAATATCGGGCCTTGTTTTGAACATAGAGCAAAAGAGACCCCCGATGAAGGATTCTTTCTTGACGTGTCAGATTATAAATGGAGACTCGGGGTTCAGGCTTGATATCCAGCGCAATAGGATTTCGCGCTTGTATTCCTATATGTTTGAGCTGAATTCGATCACCCATGCGAAACCATCGTAGTTTTCTGTTCCGAAAGTCTGCAGATCGAAGTTCAGCCGAGGGCCAGCTGACAGATTGTCCTCGACACCAGATTTCAACTTTGATCAGCCTCAGCGTCTCTGTTTTGTTGTTAGAATCCGTTTCAACCAGTCCTGAGAAATGATCGATCTGGCGCTGACATGATTCAGGGACCCGTGGATTCAAACTGAACCAGGCATGATTGAAGATCAGGAGAAGCAGGAGACCTGCCAGCGCCACCAAACGCCATGAATAGAAAAATATCCCCACCAGGCAGATACCAAATTGTAATGAAATCTGGTAAAACCACCAATAACGCCACCCGGAAAAGAACAAAAGGCACGGCAGAAGCAATAAAATAAGGAATACAATGGGATTACGAAATCTCTCCATGGCTTTCCATATGGCAGCCCGTACCTATTCAATAGAGTCCAGGGGCCCGAAAAGGTTTCCACCATATTGCCAGTCTTTTATCAGGGAAGCCAGTGACGTTCTATATGCCTTTTTTCCGCAAATTCCCCCTGGCAGATTTGAAAACAGATGTTCTCCATAATTGTCAGTGCATCTTTTGAAAAGAACTTTATCTGAAGATCGATTTTTGCCAGCTGCACCACGATATTTTCGAGCTCGATAAGGGTAAAATTTCGGGTATATCGGACGGCTTGCCGGGCAACCCACTGATTTATTTTCAACTGACTGACAATAGTGTTCTCAGTCAGACCGTTTTCAAGCATCCAGGCAATCTTCAACATCCGGCGAAATTGCGACGCAATCAATCCAAAGACACCGATCGATTCTGCAGGATGGTCTTTCAAAACCATCTCCAGGCTTTCCAGTGTCTTGTAGAGATCCTTCTGCACAAGGAAATCTGCAATGCGAAAAACAGTAAACCGTTTTGAATGGCTGGTGCTTTTCAACAGTTCCTCCGGTGTCACCTGTTTGCCTGGCGGAAACAACAGCGAAAGCTTGTCAAGTTCCATATTCAGAATGGAAAAATCCGTTCCGGCGATTTCAATCAACAGATCAGCCGTATCCGAGTCTATCTTCAGCTGTTTCTTTTCTGCACGCTGGATGACCCAGGGGACAGGACGAAAATTGTCATAGGCGATCGTGGCTTTGACCTCTTTTGCTCGCTTTTTCAGAAGTTTATAGATTTCTGAATTGATCTCGCGAGGATTACGAATATTGGCTGTAAAAATAAAAGTTACCTGATCAGGAGGGTTCTCAAGATAGGATTTCAGCAGTGTCACAATCGCCGATGCCCCAGTGCTATTTTCAGAAGGCATACTTGGAAGGGGCTCAAAAATCAGATTCCCCTTGATACGTTCGTCCAGGAACGTTTTTATAGGAATCGTCTCCATATCCTTGCCTTTCTGCCGATAAACGAGCCGATTTTCCCATAAGGGATCCAGTTTCAGATAAAAACCAGTGCCTGAACAGTGCACAACCTCCTCCACGACCTGCAGACCTGTGACATGATATCGGGTATCGATTCTGTCAACCAGACTATCAACATCAAACCAGACAGAATCACCATCAACAACCGTTTTTACGAGGTTGATCTCACTCAAACCAGACCTTATGCCTTCTGTCGGTGATTTCTTCAAAGGAATTTTTTGAAGATTGTTCACCTGAACAACTATTTTTGGAGAGAAAAAGGACACCGTTTGACACGTATTCTGAAACTCGCTGAACTGTTTTTTCGCTCTCTCTTGTTCCAGGGAAAAAAAATCAGCCAGATCGAATTCAAAAACACCATGCTCCAAGTCCGATTTCGGTAACAGACTCTTCGTTAACTCATCGACCAACTCCTTTAATTCAAGAGCCTGGTTACCATAAAAAAAATACATCTGCATGCTTTACCGGTTGAGATATGTTCTTAATCAAAGGTACGCTTCACAGACACGTGACTATCTGTTTTAACCTGTCGATCAGGTGACTTTCATTTTTACAGTGCTTTTGCAATTAACTCAACTTTTTTTGACATTCACACCATTTCCGATTTTCTCGGCTCACAAAGATAGAATCCATTGACTTTTGCGGTCAAAACAAAATATCAGTGATAAAGAGGACCAGCACAATCTGCCATTCAAGGCGAAGTGACAGCCCGGTCAATTCACTATTCGATATATTTGACAGGCTTTAATAACTGGATTTCGTAGAATACCAACTGGGATACTTAAACAGAGAACGGCCACATGATGAAGGGCTCGTCGACAACTCCGGGGGAATCGTTCGCTTCGATGGATGAAGATCTCCTGGAAACGCGTTTCAGTTCGGAGAGCATTCAGTTTTTTCTTAAAAGCCTTGCAGATTTCGAATCGGTATTACCTGTCAGATCTTATGACACCCCTATCCATTTTTTTGGAAGCTTTGACAAGAAGTCTCAAACCGCCATCCAGAATCTCGTCAACGAAAGTTTTGTCACTGCAGAAAAACATGGGTTGAGAATCGAGCACCACAGTCCCGAAGTGAGTTTTTATACCCCTTCAAGCTGGGCGGTTGAAAGTGGTAAACCTCTGAAGAAACAAAGTACCCTTCCAGCCGCACGTCTTACCTGGAAAAATGGGGTCCCGTTTGTGGAGGTGATCATACCTGAGAAGATCACCTCCAGTGAGGAAGTTATCAAAACCGTTCGGCTGCTGTTTTCAAAATTATTCGGGCTGCTATTTTTCAACGAACATGTTCCGCAAAAACCGGCATTTCGCTTGATGGTTGATGAAACGGAGACACTGACGTTTGATAGAATGGAAAAGATCCATTTCTGTCATTTTTTGGATCGTTATTCGCCTGCTCTTGTTAAAGAATTTGATCGAATCGGGAGAACACTGCAGATTAAAGGTCCCAAATCCCGGGAATATGGAAAAACGGCTTTTTTTAAAAACCTGCTGCAGTCTGAGCAACCGGTCGAAAGCACGATTCAAAAATTGATAGATGACACATTTCAGAAGCATCTTGAATCACTGCAGGAAAACCCGACAACGGTCTATGATGAGTTAGTCGGCAAGTTCTTTTCAATCAACCCCCAGACAACGGTATTGCTGCCATATGATTTAAAAAATTATCATGTGTTGGCCCAAAAGCAACAATGGACCATATTTCACGCCTTTGAAGAACGACTGCAACTGATCAACAATTCGATGTCAGAACTTGCTGACTGCCGTGACTATTTGACGAAAACGCCTGAACAAGCGGCTCAGGCATATGCGGTCCTGGACGCCTGGAAAATAACGTTCAGTGAACGGATTAAGGTTCTTAAGCGCCGTGGTCTCGCCAAACCTTTTTTGATAGAAGGGGCTAAGCTTTCCGAAAAACAGAAGGACGCACGTGACCGTTTCCCACTCTGGATCTGGCAGCATTGCAGACCCGACATCAAAACCGCAGGTCGAAACACCGGTGCCATCGTTACAAAACTGAGTGATCAGTATAAAAACTCTGTTTATCAGAAACTGTTTGAAGCCGCCTTGCGGATGCATACCTGTCTAAACGCCATCCAGTCAGGGGAAAAAAAACGGTTGTCCGATTGTGCTGATTTTCCTCGTATCAAGACCATCCTTGCCTGGCTAGAGATTCGCAAAACCACCTATAATGATATGCTGGTAACCAGCAAAGTGGGGTCTCAGCTTGGAAACCTGTCAAAAAAACGGAAAACCGGAAAAACAGAAATCCTTAAAATTTTTGAGCAGGGCTGGTCCTATTTCGTCTCTTTTGCCATGGTTCATCAATACTACCTGGCCTTGCGGCATCGATCCCATCAAAGCAAAGATCGGAGTGAACAGTTTTTTTCGCTCATCGAACGATATGTTCAGGCCCGGATTGCAGACCAACACTCTTTTCAAATATCCGGTTTATTGCTAGAATTCTATAAAAAGAGACAGCATAATCTAAAAAAGGTGTCCGAACTGCTCAGAAAAGATACTCAGATCCTTGATTTCTTCATCCTCAACCAATCGGATATCTTTCAAGATCAGTCAAGATCTCCTGCAGAAACAATCGATCACTTCTCCGGAAGCTTAATACAGTGGCAAGATAAAAGAGAAGAACAGGCCATCCAACAGGAAGAGCTGGCAGCCATCCGAGTGTCAAAGACACAATAGGACGCATATCCTGTTGAATACGCAATTGCCGCGCATTCACCCTGATTATGAACTATAAAAAAGTCATTAAAACCCTTCTGAAATTAAGTCTGACACTCGGAATCATTTTCTTTCTGGTCCGCAGCGGACGTTTGAATTTCAGCCGGTTGTTGCTTTTTCTGGATTCCCCAAAGGTCCTTTTCACCCTCCTTTTTGTGCTCCTGGTAATCACCATTCCACTCACAGCACTTCGCTGGTGGTTGCTGCTGAGAGCCATTCAGATCAAACTGCCAATAAAGCAAGCCTATCTATTGACCTGGATTGGAAATTTTTTTAATACCACATTGCCGGGAGCTGTGACAGGGGACCTGGTCAAAGGGTACTATATTGTCAAACTGGACAGGGGAGAAGGAAAGACGAAAGCCCTGATGACTCTGATCATCGACCGCGCAACCGGTCTGTTCGGATTGATTGTGATGGCGTTTTTTGCACTTGTTTTCAATTGGCACCTGATCTTCTCTCAGCCTAAACTGCAACCCCTGTCCATGTTTATCATCGCACTTTTTGCAAGCATCGTTCTTTTTTACCTCATTATCCTGTTTCCGTTTTCAGAAGGTCGTGATCCCTTTATCCGGCTTTTCACCAAGTTGCCAAAAAGTGAGCTTTTGTTGAAGATATACAAGACATTTAAGATCTATCAACATCATTGGCGAACACTGGCTTTGACACTAACTATCTCGATAATTATCCACACCCTTTCCGCTTTTTTGTTTTTTCTGGTCGCCAGAACAATGGGCATGAGAGAGATTGCACTTGCCACGCAGATGTTCATCATGCCGATCGGATTAATTACGACAGCGATCCCCATCGCTCCGGGAGGTATCGGGATCGGCCATGCGGCTTTTGAAACACTCTACCTGCTCATCAACATCAAGGGCGGGGCCGATGTTTTCAATCTTTTCATCGTTATTCAGTTAGCGGTTTATCTTCTGGGCGGTGTCGTTTATTTTATGTACAGCAACGAATACAAGATCAAAAAAGAGGACCTGCTTAATGATAAAAACTGATCCATCAATTAAACAGCGATTCTCTTAAAACCTTTTTACAAACAGGATCTGTTTTTCCGGATGTCAGGCTGTTTATCTCCATTACCGGTAAAACAGCCTCGTGGGCATTCAGCCAACCAATGGTTATCATACTCTATGTTACAGAACAGTATCGCTGCTTCACCGGTATATATTGACTGTCGCCAGTTGGGTGGCAGTGGGATCGGGACCTATATTGAAAATCTCATCCGCCAATATGAATCGTTGTCACCTGATTTCGCCTTCGAGTACCTGGCCATGCAAAACCAGGTAGACTTTATCAAGAGTTTTTCCCGTGCCAAGGTAAAGATATACAATGATCCTATCTACAGCGTGGTTGAGCAGTTTAAATGGGTGCCTAAAATAAACCCTTTCGGATTGCTGCATATTCCCCACTATAACGCCCCGGTATTCTATCCAGGCAAATTGGTTGTCACTGTTCATGATGTCTGCCATCTGGCCATGAAGCAGTTTTTCCCGGGTGTACTGAAGCGAATTTACTCCGGTCCATTCCTGAAACGGATACTCAATAAGGCAAATCAGATTATCACGGTCTCGAATTTTTCCAAATCAGAAATTATTAAATACTATAAGATCCCAGCCGACAAGATCACTGTCATCTATAACGGCGTCGACGCCAGTTTCATACCAATTCCGGCGGAGCAATCCCTCAAGGTGGTCCGCAAATATAATATCCCGGATTCCTACTTGCTCTTTGTGGGTAATATCAAGCGCCATAAGAATATCATTGGACTGATTTCCAGTTTTCAGATTGCGCTTCAGAAAAATCCGGATCTACCGCCTCTGGTGCTGCTGGGACAGTATACAGATCTAAAAAGAGACATCCCTGAGATTATCCATCTGGTTCAGATGCTTCTGGAAAATAAGAAGATCATATTTACCGGGGTCTTGCCCACCATGGATCTTCCGGCGATCTATTCCCGGGCTCTGCTATTCCTCTTTCCCTCTTTTTACGAGGGATTCGGACTCTCGATTCTCGAAGCAATGGCCTGTGGAACACCGGTGATCACTTCCAACTGCAGTTCGATTCCTGAAGTGGTGCATGATGCTGCCATGCTGATCAACCCCTATGATAACGAAATGATCAGTGACGCTATCTTGAAATTGGCCGGGGACACGGGACAACAGGAGATGTACCGGGAGAGGGGATTTCGGCTGGCACAACAGTATTCATGGAAAACCTCAGCTGAAAAACACCTTCGTATTTTCGCGGACATTCAAAAAACCGTTTACAGAAGTCAGTTCTTCTTCCCCCGACGTCTGCCTGTTTTAAAGGAAAAAGCAAACATTCTTTTTCTTGATCAGTATGGTGATCGTGTCGGCGGAGGTCAGATAATCCTGCTGGACATACTCGAAAAATTCCGCTCCAGCGAACGCTGGAATGTCTTTATCTCCGTTCCCAGCGAAGGAAAGTTCACAGAAAAGCTCAAACAGCAGAATTTTAGCTATTACTGCACACCTACCTGGAAACCGAGTTCCCTGGAGGCTGCATTTTTTCTTGATATTTTCAGGTATGTACTCAGTTCTATTAAAAGTACATTCTACCACAGTCAGAAGGTAAAGGAGTATGATATTGATGTCGTCTACTGTAATGGCGGAAGAACGTTTCTCAACGGGGCTTTTTTATCTCTGTTGTTTTCCATCAAGGTATTTTTTCATCTGCATCTGATCATGGAAAACCAGCAAAAAAGAGCTGTCACGCTTCTGGGCAGAGCCCCCAGTGTTCAGTCAATCATTGCTGTTTCGAGCACTCTGGAAAAGCAGTATGAAACCGAAACCATCCACAGCAAGATTACTATTGTCGCCAACTGGGTTTCACCTGCTTTGTACCAGATTCCGCGGATCAAAAGAGAAGCATCCTTTTCTTTGCCTATTCGCATCGGTGTTGTCGGACAAATTTCACAGGCAAAGGGCCAATGGACCATTTTGGAAAGCCTGAGCCAATCAAAAGCGATCCTGCCGATCAGACTCTCCATTTTTGGCGATCCACTGGCTTCTGAACCTGAATCATGGAATGAATTTGAAGCAAATATCGTCAGATTGAAACAAAAAGGCTGGGATATTATCAATGCAGGATTTAAAAACGATACTGTCCAAATATATGACAATCTGGATCTTCTGATCATTCCCTCCATCGTTCCTGAAGCTTTCGGCTTGACAGCCATTGAAGCCATGGTTCGGGGAGTTATTGTGATTGCGAATAGATCGGGGGCCTTACCTGAGATTATTCAAAACCGGCGCAATGGTCTATTATACAATTCAAGAAACTTTCATGAGCTGATCGACCTGATCGTCCAGATTATGGACAATCGTTATAAAATTGATTCGCTTAGAGGAGAGGGGGTGAAGTCTGTAAGCCAGTTTTATCACCCTGAAAAACAGTTGGATAAGATCTATGACATTGTCAGTCGAGAGATTCTGAAGCGATAACCGGCATCACCTGTTCAATCCTCCCGCCTTTCTATCACAACAAGCAATTGACCTGAAGAGATCGACACGGTTGCTGAATCACCAGTGAATCGATTGGAAATGCTGCTGTAATGACCCAATTCCAGGGTTGTTTCTCGAAGTGGATAAGCCAGCCCTTTGATGGTAACGTTCTCAACCTTTCCAAAAACCGGCAACAGCGAAATCCTTGTCCCAGCAGATGCTGCAAAGGTCTTTTTTCCGGTAATCAGTGAAACGGTCTCATCATCAGAAATAATGGTCATTTCGGCCACCTGATGCCGAAATTTAGTCAATAACCCCAAATTATACAAAGTGTGATCCACCCGTTTCCCCAGAGCACCAAAAATATGAATGACCTGATAATCCTTGTGGATACAGTATTGAATCGCCTTTTCTCCGTCCGTGGTTTCCTGGTCCGCCATTTTGATGATTTTGGACACTCTGAAATGGTTCCTGGTATCTGCATCCAGGGAATCAAGGTCACCCAGTATCACTTCCGGTTGGAGTAAGTATTCAACACAGACTGCAGCAGCACCGTCTGCACAGACATGTAAATCCGCAGTCTCCCAGAAGCACTGCAGCAGATTTCTGGCAGGTTTTTCTCCATCCAGCAGAATTAACGCATTTTTTCCTTTATTCATAAACGATCTGGCTGGCACCACGCATCAGTAAGGAGAGAAATTATGCAGTTTACCCGCCCTCAGCTCGACAAGGCCAGACACTCTTTGGCTGGTCAGTAGGATTTTTCCATGATGACACCAACAAAATCAACTGTCACCGGAATAGGCGGTGTCAGTTTTTTAAGATTGATTTCGGCATGTTTAATTTGTGGATACTCGGAAAGGCTGTCCAGAATCGTTTGTGCGGCATTTTCCAGCAACTTGAAAGTCTTGCCGGTAAAAACCTGTTTCACTGTTGTCATGGCATCCCAATACGACAGGACCTGATCCAGACGATCCTCCATTGTTTCTGAACGGACAACCGAAAGAACCAGATCAATTTCAAACTCCTGCCCCAGTTTGTTCTCTTCAGGATGAACACCATGGTAAGCATACAGCCTCAAGCCTTTTATATTGATTTTATATGCTTTTTCTTTTGTTTTCATATTTAGATCCGGGGAATACTGCGTTTATGCCATCATTCACTATTTGTTTCTGGCTTTACTCAGAATTCTAAGCGGAAGGGCGTTGATACGTATAAATCCAATTGAATCTTCAACATCGTAGTTCCCCTGGTCTTTCTCCATGGAAGCAATGTCAGCATCATACAGGCTGACCGGTGATTTACGACCCGTAATGTTGATATTCCCCTTGTAAAGTTCCATCCGGACTGTACCCGTGACACCTGTCTGGCTTTCCCGCACAAGATTCAGCAACAGTTTCATCTGCGGTGAAAACCAGCTGCCATTGTAGATCAACCGAGCAAAGCGAGGCATCAGGGTTTCTTTAAGATCGATGACATCGCTCGTCAATGTGATCGATTCAATAGCTCGATGAGCGGCCATTAATACGGTTCCGCCAGGTGTTTCATAAACACCTCTTGATTTCATGCCCACAAATCGTGATTCGACAATATCAATTCTTCCAACACCATTTTCACCGGCAACTTTATTCAATTCGCGAATTAAGGCGACGAGACTGTATGATTTGCCATCCATCTTGACGGGGATCCCATCTTCAAAATCAATTGTCAATTCTCTGACTGAATCAGGTGCCTTTTCAGGGGAAATTGACAATTCATACATTTCTTTCAACGGTTTTGTCCAGGGATCCTCTAACATTCCCGCTTCAAAACTGATATGCAGCAGATTCTCATCAGAGCTCCAAGGTTCCTTTTTAGTTGCTTTCACAGGAATCTTGTACTTTTGTGCATATTCCAGGAGCTCTTTGCGGCCCGGATAGGCCTTATAGAACTTTTTAATCTTCCAGGGAGCGATCACCTTGATTTCTGGATTCAGCGCATAGTATCCCATTTCAAATCGCACCTGGTCATTTCCTTTTCCAGTGGCCCCATGAGCAACGGCATTGGCACCAGACTGCTTTGCACAGGCAATCTGATGCTTCGCGATCAACGGTCTGGCGATCGCCGTTCCCAACAGGTAGGTCCCCTCATAAACGGCATGCATTTGTATGGATGGAAGAATATAATCCCGGGCGAATTCGTCGACGACATCCTCAATGATTACTTCAGAAGCACCTGCCTGAATTCCCTTGGCCTTTATGGCATCCAGACTTTCGACTTTCTGCCCAAGATTCAGGCACAGGGCGATGACCTCATACCCTTCTTCAACCAGCCAGCGGACAATAACTGAAGTATCCAATCCACCGGAATATGCTAAAACGACCTTTTCCTTTTTCATAGCGCTTTTCATTTCATTTTGTCTATTTAACGTCAATACCGTCTTCTACGGTGTCTTGGCCAATGCATCAAACCGAAGGTAGTTTCAGAGGGGTTTAACCCAGATGCGGAATGATAACTATCAATATCCTTGAAAATAAACTACTTTTCAAGCACCAATGTCAATATTCAGAATTGAATTATCGAAAGCTGGTTGCCCGAATTCCTATTTTCAGGAATCAATCCAGTGGCTTCAGATTCTTGACTCTCTGAATCAACTCCGTCGCAAATTTTGAACCAGACTCTTTTACACCAGGCTGGAGGTTCGCCTGCTTTTTTTTATGTTCGTTGTATTGAACCCTGATATCGGCAAAGTTGAGATCCTTATTTCCACTGAGCTTCAGATTCGAAAGATAGTCGGAGAACGTATCAGCGGACACTTTGGATATTACGCTGATATTATTAGCTGTAACTCCACAGGCATAGGCAGCCCCATTCACCTCAAGAACGATGATCTTTTGTTTCGGGCTGATATGGTAGGATGAGGAGACCTTGATATCGTATTTACCCTTATTAAATCGAAACCGTGATACAAAAAACCGTTTATATATCCAGAGCAGCAGATAAAAGAATAGCAGAAGCAGAAAAAGAGCGACCAGCATCTTGATAATATTGACTGTCATGTCACCACCGGAAAAAGCATTGGCACCCAACAGGGACACCTGCTGGTCTGGTTGATCGGCGTTTTCTACTTTCAGGGCTGGGCTTTTTGCGGGTTCTTCGGGTTTGAATCTGGCAGATTTATTAATCAGAAGGATAAACTGCGACCCAGCAGTTTTTTCTTTTATCATCCCGGCAGCAACAAAACCAGGATCGGCAAAATGAATCTCTAGAATCGAGCTGCTGGAAACCTTAATAAGTCTAATATTCTTAATAAACCGGTCGTTGATAGTCTGATATGCCAATGAGGGATGAAAGGTGGTGCGGGGTAGTGTGACCTGAATGAGTCCATTTTCAAAATCCGTACTGATAGTCTCATTAAAGTCCGATGTAAAAACCACTTCAATTTTTGCCTGTTCGGCGTTTGAAGCTATTTTAACATCCGCAACAGTGTTCGCAGGTAGACTTTCTGCGGCAAGGACAGAAGTTAAGCCGAAAGATAAAAAAGAGAACACAATGACTGCCACGCGTTGCATAACTCAGTTTTCCTGGATTTTTAAAAGTCGTTTACTCTCCTCAATTATTTCTGTGATTTTCAGACCAAATTTCTCGTTCTGGACAACGATCTCTCCCTTCGCAACCAGTTTGTCATTAATGAGAACATTCATGGGAGACCCAATACGCTTTTTCAGCTCAACTATGGAACCGATTTCGAGAGCCAGTAGATTTCTAATCAAAAGCCTTGTTCTTCCAACCTCGACGGTTAACCGCAGAGGAATATCCATCAGAAAATCCGTTTCCACTTCACCAATCGAATCGTCCTGTGACGCATCCTCGGCATCCAGAAGGTCATCCATATTGGCAGATTTGTTGCTTTCCGCCTCCTCTATCACCATTTCTCTGTTTTTCTGAAGCTCCCCCTCGACATCGGACCAATCAATGTCATCCATTCCATCAAGGCTGGACAAATCCAGTTCATCTGCCATTTTCGAACCTATGGATAAGTGTGGTTTTTCAAAAAGGGTTTAGTTAAGGATGATTTTGGTGATGAGTATCCTTTTTACCGGATTCTTTCCTTTTCCCGGATAGTCTTTGAGAAAATCCTGATCGTATAACGCATTCAGTTTCTTTTTCATCTGTTTTTTAATTCTTTCGATGTTTTCCGGAGATTGAGCCGTCGTCGAATCCATACTGGCAAAATAGGAAATAATCATATCATCGATCAGTGGTCTTCTTTTTTCGAGATATCGATGGGCATCCTCTTCCCCCGCTTCCATCTCGGCAACCATTTTGACACGTAGAAAATGTTTCCCATCCATCAGGCTGATAACATAATCCCCGCCTTCAGTCTTTGAATCTCTGAATTGAAAATAGTATGGATCCTTGGCTTTTTCCAGCACATTACTGGCCCGTTCCCGCTCTTCCTGAAGAAGCTCCTCTTGAGCTGCATTCTCCTTTGGTGTTTCTTTCTCCTGTGGCGCGAGATATAAAAACCAGGCAGCAGCTCCGCCGCCACCCAGTAACAAAAGGACAATAAAAATAATGATGATCAGTTTCTTGCCGCCACCTTTTCCTCCATCTTCGGATTCTTCTTCTGCCATTTTCCCTCCGCGGTCAAAATCCATTTTGGCTGCTTTTGCCATAATACACTTTATAAGTAGTAATGATAAATTTAATCTACACTAGTCAACCAGGGTTTTTCAACCACTCTCGAGCTTCCATCCTATCGCCTGCCAGAATGCGGCACACTGGGCATGGTTTTGATCTTGAATGAATCACGCGCAATAAAAATCGTACTCATTAAAATGCAAAAGGCAAGCCTATTCAGAGAAGTATCCAGAAATTGATGGTCCGGATCTGAAACATTTTTAATGCTTGGTATTGCGGATGACGGTACGTCCTGAATTCGGTTTTATTCCAACAAATGATCACAAAAGGGGTCTTACTCCCCCTTTTATGATCACCCAAACAGCAGCGCTAGGACAAATTGGATTTTCTGAGAGCCAAACCGAGTTCCTGTAACTGTGCTTTTTCTATTTCGGACGGGGCTTCGGTTAGTAGACAGGAAGCCTGTTGTGTTTTGGGAAAGGCAATCACATCACGGATTGATTTTGTATTGGAAAGAAACATCATGATGCGGTCAAAGCCCAGTGCTAAGCCACCATGGGGTGGCGCGCCCTGCTCGAGTGCTTCCATAAAGAAACCGAATTTCGCCTGGGCTTCATCGTCTTTGATAGACAGTAATTTGAAAATCCTCTCCTGGAGATCTTTTCTATGAATCCGGATACTACCGCCACCCAGTTCCACACCATTGAGAACAAGATCAAAGGCCACTGACTTGATCTGGCCCGGGTCCTCATTTTCCCATTGATCCAGATCTGTCTCATTGGGCATCGTAAAGGGGTGGTGAGAAGACGTAAACCGTTTCGATTCTTCATCAAACTCAAAGAGTGGGAAATCGGTAATCCAGACAAAATTAAACTCGCTGTCCTTGGTTAAGCCCGTCTTTTGTGCAATCTCTTTGCGCAGATTCCCCATTGAATCGTTGACAATCTTTTCGGTATCCGCACCAAACAGGATAAGATCGCCCACGGTTGCACCCGTCGTTTCGTTGATTTTGCGGATTTCCTCTTCCGTAAAAAATTTCGCAATCGGCGATTGCCAGCCCTCCTCGCGAATTTTTACATAAGCCATTCCCTTTGCCCGGTAGATTCTGACAAATTCCGTCAAATCATCCAATTCCTTTCTGGAGAAGTCGGCCCCCCCTGGAACCAGAATCGCTTTTACAACCCCACCCTTCTTTATGGCATCACCAAACACTTTAAAGGAGCAATTCGCAACGATTGGGTTCATATCGATCAACTTCAATCCAAACCGTAAATCAGGCGCATCGCTACCATAATCGTTCATTGCTTCCTGGTAGGTCATGCGTGGTATCGGCAGCGGGATTTCATAATGGATCGTATCCCTGAAAAGATTTGCCATCATCTGCTCGATCAACGACAGAATTTGATCCTGATTGGTAAAGGAGAGTTCAATATCGATCTGGGTAAACTCCGGCTGTCGGTTTCCCCTCAAATCCTCGTCCCTGAAACATTTGACAATCTGGAAATAGCGATCATAGCCACTGACCATCAACATCTGCTTAAACAGCTGGGGAGACTGGGGCAGTGCAAAAAACTTTCCAGTATTGACACGGGAGGGAACAAGAAAATCCCTCGCCCCTTCGGGTGTGGATTTTGTCAGCACCGGCGTTTCAATTTCAAAAAACTGATTCCGGTAAAAAAAATCCCGGACCACCTGGGCGGCTCTTGAGCGCAACATCAGGTTTTTCTGCATGGCAGACCGACGCAGATCCAGAATTCTGAATTTCAACCGTGTTTTTTCGTTGGTTTCCTGATATTCATCAGCGATCTGGAAGGGCAGCAGCGAGCACGTATTCAGCAGCTTCAGTTCCGACACATGAATTTCGATCTCGCCGGTTTTCATTTTCGGATTGATGGTCTCCGGGTCCCGTTTCGCAACGATACCCCTGACTGCCAGAACATATTCCGACCGAACACTATCGGCTTTCTTAAAAGCCGTTTCATCATGCTGCTGACCAAAGACAATCTGAACAATACCAGTATAATCCCGTAAATCGCAGAAGATAACCCCACCATGATCTCTGCGGGTATTGACCCAACCCATGACGATTTGTTCAGTACCAACATCATCAATATTCACTTCTTCACATTTTTTGGTTCTCTGCCAGTTTTCAAGTTGATCTAGCTTCATATTTCAACAGCCTCTTTGCACAATAGTGTTACAGTTCTCTTGTCAATATTCCGGGTATACTCCCGGATCTTGTCTTTCACATTTTGCTTTAATCGGTGAGTCCTGGCTGAATAGTTACCAGGTTCAAGAATTTCACAGGCGGGATAAAACCACTTGATATCGGGGATCCGCATCAATTACAGGCTTGAATGACTGGCCGGTGACGGTCTGCCGGAACCCGGAAGGAACCGGCAGTTCTCGAAAGAATACCTCCTTTGATAAAGCGGTTACTCGTAAAAACTTCGCAGCATTCGACTTCGTGTCGGATGACGCAGTTTCCTCAAGGCTTTTGCCTCGATTTGACGAATTCTTTCCCTGGTAACATCAAAATCCTGTCCCACTTCTTCCAGAGTGTGATCTTTTTTCTCATCAATCCCGAACCGCATCTTGAGCACTTTTTCTTCCCGTGGGGTCAAGGTTCCCAGAACCCTGCGCGTGACATCGGAAAGATAGGTGTTGACAACCGATTCACTGGGCAACACGGCTGACACATCCGGGATAAAATCGCCAAGATGAGAATCATCCTCATCACCAATCGGGGTTTCCAGAGAGATCGGTTCCTTGGCTATTTTGAGAACCTTGCGCACTTTTTCGACCGGCAATTCCATTTTTATACTGATCTCTTCCGGCGACGGTTCTCTCCCGTACTCCTGCACCAGATGTCTTGATGTGCGAATGAGTTTATTGATTGTTTCAATCATGTGCACTGGAATCCGGATTGTCCTTGCCTGATCAGCGATCGCACGAGTAATCGCCTGACGGATCCACCAGGTTGCATATGTGGAGAATTTGTACCCCCGTCTGTATTCAAATTTGTCGACAGCCTTCATCAAGCCGATATTCCCCTCCTGAATCAGATCCAGGAATTGCAGACCCCGATTGGTATATTTTTTTGCAATGCTGATCACAAGTCTTAAGTTCGCTTCTACCAGCAGACTTTTGGCTTTGCTGACTTTCCACTCGGCCATCTTCAGTCTTTTGATTTCAGAACGGAATTTATCCAGTTTGACATCGGTCTGGGCGATCATTTTATCAATACGACGCCCGCCTGCTTGAACTTTTTCGAGTATTCGCCGCGCAACACGAAAACTATGTTTGGTGACTTTCTTCACCTGATTTTCAATGCTCTCACACTTTTCAAGATTGTCTTCAGACCATTGTTCCACGATTTCTGCGACCTGTGAGACAGGCGCACGAAGATCGCGCTGATATCTGGATAACTGGGTGAAGGTCAAGTCGATCTTGTCATTGTGATGCAACATCACATTAAACATCGTATCAATCTGTTTCGTATTGAAATTGATGCTGCGTAAGGTTTTGAGCAATAAGAACCGGGTCTCTTCCACCTCGTTTTCGAGTTCTTTGCGCTTTTTCCCATCTTTTAGACTGGCGATTTTGTCTTTGAACAGGTTTCTATCAACAAAATGTTTTTCCGCTGTTTTCAGTTTTTTCAACACCTGATCTGCTGCCTGGGATTCTTCTTCAATTACCTGATCGTCATCGTCTATTCCCGATACAATATCACGGGCCCGGGATTTACCATTCTTCAGTTTTTTACCCAGATCGAAGAGATAGTTAACAATCAGCTCTGAACGTAGGAGAATATCCAACATTTCATGCTGTCCCTTCTCGATCATCTTGGCGATTTCGACTTCGCCCTCCCTGGTCAGAAGTTTAATTGAACCCATTTCCCGCAGATACATTCGAACCGGGTCATCTGAAGTCTGCTCGGCTATCACCGTTTTTGCAGCTGTCGCCTGTTCATCCTCATCTGGCGTATCGTCATTGTCACCATCTGAATCTAAATCAGAAGAATCCTTATCCAGGTCATCATCTATAGAATCATCATCCATAACGAATTTTTTTGAAAACCCCACCTCGTCCAGTTCCTTTCCCTCAAAGTCCGCCTTCCCAACTGCCAGCTTTCCGACGCTTGCTTCAACAGCGGTCAGATCACCTTCCTCAATAATCTCTTTCTTCTGGGCTGCCTTTTTGGCCGGTACTGACTTCTTGCTTTTTTTGCTGTCCTTCGTTTTTTTCCCTTTGATCTTCTCATCCTTTTCTACTTTCGCCTTGCTGGCAGGCTTGCTCACTTTCTTGGCTAAAGGTTTTGGTTCCGCTTCCGCTTCCACTTTGGGTGTGTCAACGATTTTTATCGTATCGACTACCTCAATATTTTTGTCTGCCAGAAAATCATACAGCGCGTTCAACGCTTTGGTAGATGGGTCGGATGGAAAGATGCTCTTGATTTCCGTATCCGTAACAAATCCTTTCTTTTTCCCTTTATTTGTCAAATCTTTAATGATCTTTTCAATATCCTTCGCCGTCAGCTTTTTGCTTTTTTTGGCCTTGGCAATTACTGCCGGTCCCACTTTCTCTTTTTCCGGAACCACATGACTGCCTCTTTTGGGCTTGGTCTGTTTTTTCTGAATGGCACTCATCGGTTCTTTTGACTCCATTTCTACTTTTTTGGATTTGGTTTGCTGAGATGCTTCGCCAGTGGATTTTTTTAATCCTTTTTTCTTCTTCTCTTCTTGTTTTTTCATATATTTCCTATGCTTATCCGCATTGGATGGATTGGATTATTCTGACAAGCTATACAGAAATATTGCGTTTTCTTTTTTCAGCCAATTGCATAACGGTTGTCCTAGCCTGTTCTCCACGGACATGATAGAGCTTTTCAATTTCTGCATGATTCCGCTTCTTTTTAAGCCGACGTATCAAAAATTTCAGGGATTTTTCAGAAAAAGAGCTTATCTGGCATTCTGAGGCCTCCTGCAACGACACCATCTCCGTGTCCCTTGCGTCTTTAAAATCTCTTTTCCGCTGAACAGCGGGTCCCCGGTATTCTATTTGGTACTGCAGCAGATACATGATAAGCGTGTTAAATTCGACAAAAAATTCAGGAAACTCCTGAGGTTTGAGAGAAACAAATTCCTCATCGCTGAGAGCGAGAAACCGTGTAAACAATCGTAACAGGTCCTTGTGGGTGAAATCGTCGGCATCAACATATTTTCGAGCCAGTGTGATTGATTGAGGGTGGGTAATCAGATATTGCAGGAACTTCACTTCCGGCAATTCGCTTTTGTTAAATGAGACAGGACTTCTACTCAGCGTATGTTGGTCTGTTGTGTGAACAGTCCGGCTATCGGTTTCTATTTTGGCAAACTGATTAAGAATACTTCTTTCAATTCTGAAATCGGCTGCCATTTTGGAGATAAACAGCTCTTTCTTGATTGTATCCTTAATTTTATTGGCAATTTGAAGTATCCCCGCTACAGCCTTTTTCTGGAATTCAATTCCCGTTCCATCGATTCTCTCTTTCGTGCGATCAATGATAAACTGGTAATCGAACCGCGACTGATCGAGAAGCATTTTAAAATCATCCCTGCTGTACGTTTTAAAATAGTCATCGGGATCGAGACCATCCGGCAGTATCATCACCCTGCTGTCAATCTCGTTCTCCAGAAAAAGCTCAGCGGATTTCTCAGCTGCACTGATCCCGGCACTGTCACCGTCAAAAAGCAGGATCACGTTTTCAGCTCCCAACCGTTTTAGCATCCGAATATGCTCCACGGTCAACGCCGTTCCACATGTGGCTATAGCTTCCGTCCAGGATTCTTCATGCAACCGAATGACATCCAGATACCCTTCAACAACGATAGCAGAACGATTTTTTCTGATACTATCACGGGCCTCATAGATGCCATACAGAACAGAGCTCTTCTTATACAGGTCCGTTTCTGGTGGATTCAGATATTTGGGTTTTCCATCACCAACCGCCCTGCCCGCAAACCCCAGTATCTTTCCCTGAAAATCGCGAATCGGAAAAATGAGCCTGTCCCGCAAACGGTCGTAATATCGACCATTTTCACCTTTTTTAATCAGTCCTGCTTTTTCCTGAACCTCAGTCTTGACCTTCCGCGTTTTCAGAAAATCATTCAGTTGAGTCCAACCCGGCCCGATGTACCCCAATTGAAAAACGTCAATTGACTGATTTGATATCTGACGACTAGCGATATAGCGGCGAATCGGCGATTCTTCTGCCGCTTTTACCAGATTTTTCTGAAAAAAATCGAAGGCACGTTGGAGACAGTTGCTGATGTCTGGTTGAACACTTGAGTCAGGTTTCTTTTGTGACAATATCTGTATTTCGATTCCTGTTCGATCCGCCAGAAACTGGAGAGCCTCTTTGAACGGGTAATTCTCAATCTCCATGACAAACCGAATGGCATCGCCAAATTCACCGCATCCATAGCATTTATAATTCTGGTGAGTCGGAGATACAGTAAAGGAGGGAGTTTTTTCCTGGTGAAAGGGACATAGACCGATATAATTCTTCCCCGCTGGCTTCAGTGGTACATAGCCTCCAATCAGTTGTACGATGTCAACCGATTTCAGAATTTGTTCCTTCTGATCTTTTGAAATAAAACCTGTTTTTTCAAGCATCAAATCCAATCTGCGAAATCCGGAGCAGCTACAGTGAATTATTTCATAGCAGCAGAACTCAGTCCAAGTATAGTGTACTTTTTTCGCGAATATTCAGGCTCAACCGTTTACCCCGAATCAACGACGCTTCTCCAACTGGCAATCCCCGGGATCAATGCGGAATCTGAAATGCCCTGTAAAACACCGGAATTTATTACCCTTCCACCCGAATCATCGTCACACGCAACTTCAGAGTCGATCCTGCCAAACGAGGTGTGAATGATGATCCCAGTTCTTAGATCATGCTTCGCTGATAGCCTTGTTCAACATCAAAGAAACCTGAGACTTCTTTCGGGAGGCCGCATTTTTGGGAACAACGCCTTTAGTATGCGCCTTATCGATGACTTTATGTATCGCCGGCAACATTTTTTGCGCATCCTCGGTTTTTTTCTCTGTGATCAAAGTGATAAACTTTTTCAGTTCCGTCCGATAAGTTGACTTCAAACCCCGGTTTCTTAATCTTCGCTTAACATTCTGTCTTGCTCTTTTTGCAGCTGATTTATGATTTGCCATAAATTTCCCTGTGACTTCTCTATTTATTGATTGACTGATTAAAACGCATTTTCAATATGTTCCAGTTCAAACTGGCACTCGTTTATGAATGAAATTCCAATCACATCGAAGCGAGGCTGGTAACCCGTTACTTTTCTGTGCCTGAGGAATATCTCCCCCAGTTTACGAATTCGTCTTTGTTTTTCTTTTGTTATGGAAATGAGCGGATTGATTTTATTGATGCTTTCAATACGCGATTTAACCTCAACAAACACAATATATTCAGATTCTTCCGCAATAATATCAATCTCCCCAGACCGACAGCGATAATTTCTTTCGCGAATTCGGTAACCGTTTTTCATCAAATACTCAACCGCCCTTTGTTCTCCAGTTTTCCCCAGATCCCCTTTATCTAAAGGCCATCGACGCATCTGTCGGTTTACTTGGAAAACAGTTTTTCCTTGATTCTGGCTGCCTTCCCAAATCGGTCACGGAGATAATACAATTTGGCCCTTCTTACCCGTCCGCGTTTGAGAACCTGGATCCCCTCAATTCTCGGTGAGTGGAGGGGGAAGACACGCTCAATTCCATAGCCCTGGCTCACTTTTCTGACGGTAAATGTCGATTTTAGGTTTTTTTCCCCAAAATGTCTGGCAATGACGATCCCTTCAAAAGGCTGAATCCGTTCTTTCTCACCTTCCCTGATTTTATAGTTGACTCTCACGGTACACCCAATTTCAAAAGCAGGCACTTCTCTTAACTGCTGCTTTTCCAAGGCATCAATAATATTACTCATAACACTCTCCTTAACACCACATTCAACAAAAACAACTGATAAAATCAGTAATATGAAAAATTATTGATCTTCATCCGGATCATCCTGACGGTATAAATCCCGTCGCTTTTCCCGGGTTTTACGTATGGCGTTTGTCTCACACCACTCTTTTATTTTCTGATGGTTCCCGGAAATCAAGATGTCTGGCACTTTGTACCCTTCATAATCGAAGGGGCGTGTGTACTGGTCATGCTCCAACAGGTCCTGATTAAAGGATTCCTGTTCAAGGGACGCCTGATTGCCAACCACACCCGGTATCAGCCGGCTGACCGATTCGATAATGGCCATGGCAGCGATTTCTCCTCCCATCAGTATAAAATCGCCGATGCTTATCTCCTCATCAACATAGTGCCGGATCCGATCATCAAATCCTTCGAAACGGCCACAGATCAATACTACCGGGTTCTCTATCTGACTCAACTGCCTTGCTCTATCCTGCTGAAAGGGAACTCCCTGCGGTGAAATCAGTATCCTGTGTAATTTCTTGTCCTGATACTGCCTCTCACAGTCATTCAACGTCGCTATGATTGGTTCCAACCTCAGCAGCATTCCCGCACCACCGCCATATGGCGGGGCATCCACCCGATGATGCTTACCAAGTCCGTGTTTTCGGAAATTGATCGTCTCAATCTCAATTTTCCCATCTTCCTGAGCTCTGTTCAAGAGTCCGCTGGAAAGAAAAGAGGAAAACATTTCCGGATACAGGGTCAATACGATAAAATGCATGAACGGCCCCCGCTGACTGCGAAAGTTTGCTGGAAATGCTAGCGATTCAGATCCACCAATCCGGGCAGCAGGTTGATAATAACCTTCTCACCGGGCACGATATCCTTTAGAACCTCTTGACTTCCTGGAAACAGAAACGTCCCACGCTCATCAGTTACTTCAAATACGCTTTGGGGTCCCGCCTCAAAAAAACCGGTAACCACACCCAGATATTCGTTCTCAGTCGAAAAAACCTTTGCCCCCACCAGATCATGGATAAAAAACTCGTCTTCAGCCAAGGGTCTCAGCTTGCTGTCATCAACACACACAGCCGCACCTTTGAGCATTTTGGCGGCATCCATGTCCCGCACTTCATCAAACTGGATTAACCAGTAGTTCTTGGCAGGTCTTGCCCTTATGACCCGAAATAGGTTTTGCCGCACGCCTTCATCAACAATCAGCTCATCCAACTCGGAAAAGAGATCGACATCTTCTGTCGAAGGGAGAACCTTTACCTCCCCCTTGATACCGTGGCTGTTAGTGATAATACCAATTTGCGTATACCCTGCGGAATCCATAACTCTCAATTTATTGAACCTTTAGACAGCCCGGGGGTTCTCTGCCGAACATATACTCAAATGATAGGATTGCTGCTTAAGCTGTCTGAACCTTCTCTTTCGGAACTTTCTCTTTCGGCGTAAAGGTCAGCGGGATGTTAAATCCCTCCTTATTCAGCAGCTTTGAGACGGTTTCAGACGCAGATGCTCCGACAGAAAGCCATTTCTCAATACCTTCCCGGTTGATACTCAATTCTTTGGTCACCGGATTATAGGTCCCCAGTTTTTCCAGGAACCGTCCATCCCTTTGCATTCTTTTATCAGCTGCCACAATTCTGTAAAACGGGCTCTTTTTTGCTCCGGCCCTTGCCAGTCGAATCCTTACCACTCTACTCTCCAGACTAAATATTTAGTTTTCAGATTGAATCGATAATAATAACCGATCGGGGTATTACGAACACCTGAAAAACACAGAAATTCCGAAAAATTTCAATTTCAAGTGGATGGTTGCTACAAAAATCAGCCGCGTGCTCAACGGAACCATATCCTTGAAATGGAAATTGTCAATATCGTCCGTTTTTCAGAGATTCCTCAACAATTCCTCTAATTGGATCAGTAATTGCGCTGCACCAGAGACGCCTTCTTATCCAAACCTATGAAAACAGGTTCTCAAAACATGCTCTGGCCGCCACCCTGGCCCATCATATTCTGCAATGCCCGCATCGATTTTTTTCCGTTACCCATGGTAGCGAATTTTTTCATCATCTTGTTCATCTGTGCGAACTGCTTGAGTAACCGGTTAATATCACTGACCTTTGATCCGCTGCCTCTAGAAATCCGCAATTTTCTTGAACCGTTGATAAGGCTGGGCTTTTCCCTTTCCTTCTCGGTCATGGAGGAAATTATAGCATCGATTTTTATTAATGCTCCCTCGTCAACACTGGCTCCTGATGGAATCTTGCTGCCCATTCCCGGTATCATGCCAAGCAGGTCTGATAGCGATCCCATTTTACGTATCTGTTTGAGCTGATCCTGAAAATCAGAAAGCGTAAAGCTGTTTTTCCTGATCTTTTCTTCGAGCTTTTCAGCCTTGACCTCATCGAAATGCTCCTGTGCTTTTTCGATAAGACTGACCATGTCACCCATCCCCAGAATTCTGGAAGCGATGCGTTCTGGAAAAAAAGGTTCCAGATCCTTGATCTTCTCTCCGACACCGACAAATTTAACCGGCTGTCCAGTGATTGCACGTATCGACAGAGCAGCGCCACCTCTTGCATCTCCGTCCATCTTCGTCAGGATGAAGCCGGTAATTCCCAGTTTGTCGTGGAACGATTTGGCCACATTTACCGCATCCTGTCCTGTCATTGCATCCGCTACAAAGAGAATCTCCTGAATCGGAACCCTGCTTTTTATCTCTTCCAACTCCGCCATCAGGACAGCATCAATCTGAAGTCGACCGGCCGTATCCAGTATCAAATAGCTGGCCAGTTTTGTTTCCGCCTCCTTCAGCGCCATCTGAGCAATATCCGCCGGTTTCATCCCTGTATGGCTATCAAAACAATGAACATTCAGTTCTCTGGCCAAGACCTGTAACTGCTCGATAGCAGCTGGTCGATAAACGTCTGCCGATGCGAGATGTACTTTTTTGCCCTCTTTTTTAAGTTTGTTGGCCAGTTTGGCAGCGGTGGTTGTTTTGCCGCTCCCCTGCAGACCCACCATCAGAATCACTGTTACCTGGTTGTTAACCTGCATCAAGCCGTGATTCTCAGACCCCATCATCCGAATCAGTTCATCGTTGACGATCTTTATGAACTGCTGCCCCGGACTCAGGGATTTCATCACGTCGGCCCCCAGAGCACGGACTCTCACCGATTTCAAGAAAGCGTTGACCACCCGGTAGTTGACATCTGCTTCCAGCAAGGCCAGTTTGACTTCCTTCAGAGATGCTGCAATATTGCTTTCAGTCAGCACACCTTTGTTGGTTAGCTTCCTAAATGTCTGATTTAACTTTTCAGTAAGGTTTTCAAACATCAATATCACAACAAGTGGGGTTTTATATCATTGAAAGCACAATTGCTAATATTATCCCGATATTTTAGACCTGTCAATCCCGTCTTAATAGGTCTGGTTGTATCTGTATTTTTCCTGTCCCATTGTGGCTTCAGGCTAAATCGCAATCAAATCACACTCCCTGAGAACGCCCGTTCTATTGCCTTACAACATATTGAAAACAAAAGCTTTACTCCACGACTAGACCTCCAACTGAAAGAAATTTTGACTGAACGGTTTTCCAGAAATGCTGTCAAGATTCAATCCGTCCAGATTGCTGATCTTTCGTTATCCTTTCGGATCGATGCTGCGGGTGTCACCAGGAGTGACTATGCGCTGGATAAAACGACACAGTCCTATGAATTTCTGTTTACTGTAGCTGGAAGCTTAACGGTAGTGAGTACCAACAATAAGAAAGATCTGATCAAAAATCAGACTTTGACAGGCATCTATTCATTTAAAACGGCATCAACAGATCTGACCCAAACCGAAATATCGGATGGAAGACTGCAGGCTCTGCAAAACCTGGGGGATCAGATCATTGAGAAACTGACACGGAATTTCTAATCCCCGAGTGTCTCCGCTTCTTCAATCAGCATTACCGGGATGCCATCTTTGATGGGATACAGCAGTTGGCAAGAGAGGCAGGCCAAACCCTGTTTTTCTTGATTTAAATCAAGATCCCCTTTGCATTTTGGGCAAGCCAGTATCTCCAGTAGTTTTTGATCCAATTCCATTTCGTTTCCCATCTGTGCCGTTGATTTGATTTTATAATCTTTTAAGCAACAACCGGTCGTTTTTCGGTTGTTGTTTGAGAATTGGGGCGGGCTGCGGGCCCGCTGGAAAGCTATTCAGAAACAAAGAAGGTCATAAGACCAACTCCCGGGGATCTGTCTGTTACATTCAGCTATGTCTCTCACGTGTTTGATTCCAGGTGATATCGATACCCGAAAAAAACGCCGACCCAGAATAGATTGTACAACTGCAGATGTTCCTGAGTCAATGGTCCGAATTGGCAAACCTATCCATTTCCTTAAGGGCAGCTTGATGAATTAAAATTATCGCAACTATTCACCACTTTTTCTCAGCAATGTCCGGTTAGGTTTTTGCACTTCAGGACCAGTCAATCACGGTTTTCAGTGGAGTCAAGGGGATAGCGATTTAAAACCCTGGAAAACAGGACGTTTTCCCGGAGCACCAGGGATGG
>Ga0180009_10001405_pt1 | contig 29566 bp, 23 predicted proteins | sample OS_PC_MetaG_FD_123537 | JGI IMG/M metagenome (GOLD analysis project Ga0180009, IMG submission 123537) | Groundwater microbial communities from the Aspo Hard Rock Laboratory (HRL) deep subsurface site, Sweden - OS_PC_MetaG | ecosystem: Environmental > Aquatic > Deep subsurface > Groundwater...
GAATCAATTCTTTAAAGAAAATAAAACTCCAAAAAGCCCTTATTTTAATGAAAATAATTTAATTTTTAAATGCGAAAAGTGTTCTTCTTGCAGATACAGAATTAGAGGACTGTGTAATTATATATATTGTTAGGTGAAAATGGTAAACTTCATGATTAATTATGAATGCACAGAAGCCTGTGATTTCTGCTTTCAAAAAGGAATTAAGTTCGGCTCGATGATGAGTTTTGAAGACTTTAAGAAAGCAATAGATTGGCTTGAAAGGTTAGAGTTATTCCAAAAACCTGAAAACAGAAAGATATCATTGATGGGTGGAGAGCCAACAATGAATCCGAAGTTAAAGCAAATGCTTGGATTCTTGAAAGAAAAGAACATAAAAGTAATAATATTCTCAAACTTCGTCTTTAACAAAAAAAAGATTGACTTTTTTGATTCATCTGTAATCAAAGGATTTGTAGGAACATACAATCCTAAGAGTTTCTACAGAAAAAATGAGCACACACTTGTTGAAGAGAACATTCAAGAACTCAAAAAACGAGGTTTCGAAGTAAAGCTGAGTTACAATATAACAAAGAACAATCTTGACTACAATTATGTTCTTGATGCTTGTGAAAGACACAATCTTAAAGTATTAAGATTTTCAACAGCGTTTCCAAATCCAGACTATACAAATGATTACTTAAACTTTGAAGACTTAAAGGATGTCGGAAAAGAAGTAATTTCTTTTGTCAGAGAATCTGTCAGGAGAAACATAAAACTAGACCTTGACTGCACAATACCTCTATGCATTCTTGGTGATGAAAAAAACATCTTGTTCTTTTTAAAAAATGTAAATGCAAAAAATCTGATATGCAGATCAGTAATTGATGTGAACCCGGACTTGTCAGTTTATTATTGTGTTCCAAGATCAAAAGATGCAAGAGTTAAATCAATATTAAGTTTTAATAATCTAAAAGAGATAAATGAAGTTTTTGACATTCAAAACCAGTTTGAGAGAAAAGAACTATTTGCGTTTCCAGAATGTGAGAATTGCAAGTACTTGATAAGAGGTCTTTGTCAGGGAGGATGCTTATCTTTGAAGAAACGATTTGGTATCACTTTAAACAATAAGTTAAAAGAAAAAATTGTTATAGGAGTAAAGACTTGGGGTGGAATAGGAGATGGATTACTTGCAACACCTGCGATTAAAGCCTTAAAAGATAAATATCCAAAATCTAAGATTAGAGTGATGTGCAATGAGAATCATAAAGAGATATACAAGAACAACCCATCAATAGATTTCTTATCGATTTTGCCTGATGAATTAGCAATTAAGAACATAAAATCACAAAACATCTTTGAAACCAACTATGGAAAACTAAAACCAAGCATAAGCTTTGATGAACACGCAACATCAATAATAGGAAGAATGCTTGGAGTTGCAGTAAAAGATAATAACCTCCTAATATTCTTAACTAAAGAAGAGGATGAGAACGCAAAAAAGCAACTTTCAAAATATAAGAATACTATAATTATTCATATAACATCCAAATGCTCAAAAAACCAAGAATGGATGACTGAAAAATGGGAAGAGCTGGTGAAGAAAAACTCAGATATCACATTCATACAACTAGGTCTAAAAGACGAGCCAGCCGTGAAAGGAGCTGTTGATTTACGGGGAAAAACAAGTATACGAGAAGCGATGGCTTTGGTGAAAAATGCCAAAGGATTTGTTGGTGTTGATTCATTTCTCGCACACGCAGCAGCAGCTTTCAAAACTTCTTCAGTTGTCTTGTTTGGACCATCAAATCCCACAATCTGGGGTTATAGTCAGAACATCAATATTTACAAGGATTTAGAATGCTCTCCATGCATCGATACACTTGGAAACGGAGTGTGTCCTTACGACAAGAAATGTATGAGATTAATAACTGTTAAAGAAGTGAGCAAGAGTATTTCAAATATTATAAGAAGATAAGATTTTAACATGGCTAAAAAAATACTTTACATACACCCTTTTTGCAATAAAAACAATTCTGATTTCGTTTTCTTGCCCGGAGGAATAGTTGGAGTTATAAATAATCTTAGAAAAAGTGGATTTGAAGTTGTAGGAATCAATCTCCCATTAGAGATGAAACTTAATCCTAAAGTGAATATAAAAGAACTGATAAGAAGATATGATTTTGAAATAGTTGTAATGGACTGTCACTGGTATTATTTTATTCACGGAGTCCAAGAACTGGCAAGAATCTGTAAAGAAATAAATCCTGAATGTATAATTATTATAGGAGGATTCTCAGCGAATTTCTTTAGAAGAGAACTGTTAAAACACACCAAATCTTTAGATATCATAATAAAAGGAGACTCTGAAAGCCTACTGCCAAAACTATGTAACCAACTATTTTCAAAAAAGAAAAAAGGACTAAGAAACATTCCTAATATAGCCTACAAGAACGTGTTTGGAGTGATTAAAGACAACAAAATCTCAGTGTTTGACAATAATATAGATGAGTTTGATTATGTTGACTTGACGTTCATGCTCCACTGGAAAGAATACCTGCATTTTCAGCCAGGAGAAGAAGGTCCTGGAATATCACAAAGATTCAATCAAGAAAGGTTTTTTTACCTGCCAACACAAAAAGGCTGCATTAACGCTTGTCCATCTTGCGGAGGAAGCACAACAAGCTACAGATTATTATCAAATAAGAAAGGATTTTGCGTACGATCCCCAAAAAAAATAATTGAAGATATAACAAAGATAAATTCTCTGGGCATCAATAATATAATGATATCATGCCAGTCCAAATTCAATAAGTGGGTGCTAATCCTTAAAGAATTAGAAAAAAGAAAGGTTTTTGTCAACATGATGTTTGAAGACTGGAGCCTGCCAAAAAAAGATTTTGTGAAACAAATGATATCCTACTCTAAGAATAAAGAATCAGGGTTCTTAATATCACCGCTTTGTGGAAATGAAGACTTAAGAAAAAAGAATGGGAAGATGTTTACCAATGAGGAGCTTTTTGAATTTACAAGATTAATATCTCAGTCAGAACATTCATATGCAACCGTTTGGTTTTCACCAAACCTTGTTGGAGCCACAAAAAAATCTTTTGAAGAAACAATACTATTAGCAAAAGAGTTAGAAAGAATGAACTTGAATTCAAACAAAAACAACATACAAAACCTAGTTGGGTCAATGGAACTCGACTTGACAAGCGACATGTATCAACGACCTGACTTTTATAATCATACAGAAAAGTTATGGGATTTTGACTATTTTATAAGTTTTTTAAAGGGAAAAAAAGAAGGTAAGAATCTCGGAAACATGTCTTATATTAGTCAAGAAATAAGTGTTTCTGATTCTAACGAAATGATAAATAGATTCAACAAAGAAATGCAATTATTAAAAAAAAGAATTTTATTCTCAAAAAAAGAAGGGCACTTCTCTGGTGAAGAAGACTTAGAGATTGAGAAATATGAATTAAAAGACGAATTCATCGATGTATATATCAAAAATAATTCCGAAAGAGAAATAAATTTATCAGAAACAGGCGTTCGATACATCGGAGAAGATAAATCAGTGTTTGAAAAAACAAAACAAGTTCTAAAACCAGGACGTAATAAGATAAGAATAAATTTCAAAAGAAAAATCTGGCATTTTATTATAAGAACAGAAGACGTCACAGCAGTAGGATTAAAAGTATAAACTTACAAAAATATTTAAACAATAAAAAACAAGCGTTTTCTATCTTGAAAAAAGCAAATGAATATTATGTATTGGCAGCAATAATTGTAATCGCCGCAATACTGCATTTTCATAACCTTGGAAAACCAGCGCTTCACACTGATGAGGCAGAGGTTTATCTTGCTGCTCAAAACATATTTGATTCTGGAGTTCCAAAAGGTTTTTACAGGGTTCCATTCTATGAAAACGCATACCTATATTCATCTAATAGCTCAATGTATGAATTTGCACCCACAAACTATTACAAGACTGAGCTAGTGCTTAGAAAGGGATGGGTCACATATTACATTGTCGCGTTCTTTTCTTTGATTGGAAAGGATGAGTTCTTGCTGAGGTTTCCATTCGCACTTATAGGATTAATCTCTATTTTTGTATTTTACAAGTTAGGAGAATTGCTATTTAACAAGAGAACAGCGCTTATTGCATCATTTTTCTACGCTGTAAGTCCGAGCTTGTTGTTCTATGATCGGATGGTGAGGTATTATTCTCCAATGATTTTGTTTATTCTACTATCAACATATTTTTTCCTAAAAGCTTACAAGAGCGGAGACAAAAAAGACTATTTTTTTGGAACAGGCGCACTTGTGCTGTTATTTTATACAAACATCCTAATATTTGCATCGTTCTTGACAGTGATAGTCTTGTTTGGATTGATAAGAAGAGTTAAGATAAATAAAACAATTATACAATCAGCGTTAATTCTCGTAATAACAACCGTTCCTTGGATTCTTGCAACTAGGTTTTTGAATAAAATAACTGGTGAGCCAAGCCACAACTTCTTTGCTTTAAAACCAGGGTTTATATTTCAAACAATAACTGCTGGGATAAGCGCTCAAGGGTTGCTTTACATATTTTTATGGGTTTCAGCAATGGTTTTATTGTTGAATGTTTTGATGAGAAGTAAGACTCCTAAAGTAATTCTTTGGAAAGAAGAGGAAACAAACAAGTTTTTATTGTTGTACATTGGTGTAATGATAATTATTCCTTTAATTCTTTCTCCACCAACATCATTTGAAGAAAAACTATTCCTGTCACTAACACCTTTTTTTCTGATATTGATAGCTAAAATGTTTGATTCAATCTTAGACATTTCAAAAAACAATTTTTTCAAATATGTGGTCTTTACAATAATTATACTTGTAAGCTTTGTAAATGTTGGAAGTGTTTTTGGATATGAAAGCCACGACGCAATCTCTGCTAAGAAAATATTCAGCCTTGAAAAAGATGTTGTTTTTGAAGAGATTGATCAACTGATTAGAGATCACACATCAAATAATCCTTTGATACTAACAACTTCAGACCATTTCCCTTTGATGTTTTACACCAACTTCTCTGTTCAGACTATCTGGGCTGTCAGGGAAAGCTTTATTGATAATTATGATGGTGAGTTAGTAATAATAGAAAAAGGGTTTGTCGAAGGAACATGCAACTTTTTCTATCAATATATAAATCCCTTTGAACGATGCGGGAATAATAAGAATTATTTGAACAAAGTCGTTGATTGTGAAGAGTTTGTGGTAGGAAAAGACACAACAATTTATTTTTGCAAGGAAAAAAAGAGGTTTTTGGGAGGAAACCAGGGACTTTTCTTTTCAGACTTTCCAAAAGGAAGTCCGCCTGACTTTATATGGGATTTAGAGCCTTTTTCTGTTGCTTTGGATGTTGAGAATTGGGGAGAGATTGATGTTGATGATTTAAAAGTTGCATTTACAGGTGATTTTGCTGGAAGAGAATTTGACAGGACACAAGATTTTTTTGTATTTAACAAAACAATCCTTGGAAAGAAAAGAATAGATGGAAATACAGTGCAAAGCAAAGAACAATTTGAACTTGGAACATTAACTTTTAACCATAAACTATTAAACAAAAACCAGTATATAAACGCCAGCGTTATGATGTGCTATTCCTACAAGACCATAATAAGAGTAGATGTGTGCAAAGACTCTCTTGACTTGTGTGGACTTGACGTTTCAGGAGCGCCTGTTCAGATAGGAAACATCGCACACCAAGAACTTGACTTGAACTTCTCCATACATAATTCTGCAGAAGGAACTATTGGAGATGTAGATGCTTGTGGTGAAGAGAACTCTACAAAAAGAATCAAGGTCACAAGCGACTCATTTAAGTGTGAGCCTTTGAAGAATTCATTTAACTGTCAAGGAATTGAAAACAGGCTGAAAAAAGACGAGTCTTACTATATAACTATTAGTTATGACTACCAGCAGGAATTCAAAAAAGGAATTCTTCTTAGAAGCAAGGAGAAAAACTCGTATGACTATGAATTATCGCGCAAGAATAATTAGCATTAGTGTAATCGTCATAATTGTTGTTTTAATAATTTTTAGTTCGAGAAATAAATTGTTTATACCTGAAAACAAGGTAGCTAACACAACTCGTTTGGAGGTTTCAAAACCTGATGAGTTAACGTCTTGTCAGATGGACTGCACTTTAAATGATGGAGTTTTTCATGAAGAATGCATTGGGTATAATGGGTGTGTTGATTCTTTATTCATAAAAGATAAGGGTTATTGTGAGGATGATTCTGATTGTGTGATTGATCTTGGTTGTTGCTATGATACTTGTCAAGGTGGAGAATGCATAAATATTGATTATTGTGGTGTTTCAAACAAGCAGTTTGTGCTTGCGCATGGTTTTAGCTGCAAGAACAACATAATCTGTAAAGAGAGAAAGAAATGCAGGTCATTTTCTGATGTTTCCTGCTTGAATAATGTCTGCAGAATTGTTAGTTAAGTTTTTTTGCAATTAGTGTCAATCATCACATTTGTTTGTCCGGCTGGAAGTTTTATTTTGTGTGATAAATTTTTTGATTCATAATTCTTTATCTCAAAAGAGTCTGAGAACAATTTTTGATCGTCTGTTCTTATCTTAACAGTACATGATAAGTTATTACTTGATGGATTTGTCGCCTTGTACTTTATGATGTTAAAGGCTCCTTCGTGTTCAAAATCAACATCTGTTATTTTCACATCATAGTTGTTTGTGCACGCTGTTAGAATCAAAGTTATTGATGCAAGAATAGCACATTTTATAAATAAGTTCATCAATTCTAAGTTTAGTTTCTATTGTTATAAAGTTTTCGTTTGAATGGAAAAACATAAATAGTAGAACTTACAGTGTAAGTAATAGCTAATTCTGGAAAAAACAAAAAGTTTAAATAATGAATACTTACAATGTAAGTATTGGTTTTTTGGTTAGGTAGGTACACTGACAGTCAAACAACAAATACAGGACTCTAGAAACAAGTTTTCTATTTACAAGAATATACAAATACCCTGCTACATTCTACAAGACAGAACACTAGCAGTCCTAGAATCAATAACAGAATACCTAAAAGAACAAAAAAACCTAAGCTACCACGACATAGCAGTCCTGCTAAACAGAGACGACAGAACCATATGGACAGTCTACAACAGAGCAAAAAAGAAAAGAACCGCGACTGGAAAAGTCACTATTTCTAAACAACCAAAGATAAACCTACCAACCAAGATATTCCAAGACCGAACACTAGCAGTTCTAGAATCAGCAACAGAGTACCTAAAAGACAACAAAAAAATGACTTATCACCAAATAGCTGCTGCACTGCAAAGAGATGACAGAACCATATGGACAACATATAACAGAGTAAAAAAGAAAAGGAGGCAGAATGGAAGAGCTAAGTAAAAAAATAGGACAGCAGGAAAAAGAACTAAAACTCCTGCATAGCTCAAAAGCTGCACTCCTAAATGAGAAAAAGAAGAAAAACATAACCAAAGAAGACTACGAATTCCACAAAACAATAAAAACAAACGAAGAAACAAAAAAAGCCTACCACAAACACCTAGAAAAGAAAATAACAGAAGCAAAGAAGATACAACAAGAAAGAAGAGAAAGACAAAACTATAAAGACAAAAAACCAGTGATAATACTAGCAATAGGACTAATAATCATACTAAGCATAATAGCAATAACCAACTATGAAGGAATAACAGGATTTGCAACCTACACAAGAGAAAAAACGACAATTCTAGACATAAACCAAACATTTACAGAAAACAGCGAACTAGAACTAAACATCACAAACGCAACAAGCCTAACAATCACAGGAGAAATAATAGGAGAAGGAAGAGCAAGAGTACTCTTAGAAGTAAACGGAAGTCTACTAACAGTAATGGACAAACAAACAACAAAGAAAACAGGAACAAACATAATAACAGGACTAGTAGTTGGAGGAGGAGAAACAGAACAGCCAACAATAGAGACAAATACAACAACAATAGAAACAACGCAACAAAACGAAACAGAACAAGAAAATATAACAACTGATGTTCCAACTCAAAACATAACTGAAACAAACATAAGCATAACAACAAACGTCACAGAAAACATAAGCACAAACATAACAACGTCTCCGACGTTGAACATTAGCCAAGAGGCTAACATAACAGAGTCTCCAACGTTGAACGTTAGCGAAACTAACATTACACAATCTCCGGTTGTGAACATTAGTCAAGAAACTAATGTAACTGAAGTTCCAGTTCTGAACATTAGTGAAACTAACGTAACAACGTCTCCAACGTTGAACATTAGCCAAGAGACTAACGTAACAGAAATACCTATTGTAAACATCACAGAAAATATAAGCATAAACATAAGTGAGAATATCACAGAAATTCCACTCCTAAACATCACCGAAGCCAACGTCACAACAACCTTCAAAGATGAATGCGTAGAAACGTGCATAGCAGAAATACCAACCGGCAAACTAATAATACAACTAGAAGGAGTGTCGCTAAGAATAGAAAGCATAAAATACAAACAAAAAATAGATAATAAACCACCATTCCAAACAAAAGCAATAGAAAACATAACATTCTACAACACATACGAACTAGACGCATCAACATACTTCAAAGACCCAGAAAACGACACACTAATCTACGACATAAAAGGAATTACCGCAGTAGACACTGAAGTCAAAGGAAACAAAATAATATTTACCACCAACAACACAGGAACATACGAAACATTCCTATACGCAACAGACGGAGAAAGCCTAGTAAAAAGCAACACATTCACAATAACAGTAGGAACAGAAAACATCACAGAGATAAACCAAACACTCGTAATAGAAGAAAACACAACACAATACGACGCAGTAATAAACCAGCCAGTCAAATGGAAGAAAACAATAAAAGTGCTTGCAAACGAGACAAACGAGACAATAATAAGACTCCCAGAAGAAGCAAAAAACATCAAAGTAACAGAAGAACCAAGCCAAATAGAAGTGCCGACGACAAAGATAAGTGTGGTAGAAAACAACACCAGAAAAAAACTAGAACAATACGAAACAGAAAAAGCAATCAAAGACATAAATAAAGAACTAGAAACAGCCAGCCCAAAAACCGCAAAAGAACTACAAACAGAACTAAACAAACTACAAACAAAACAACAAAACCTAATCACAGGACAAGCAATAACACAAACAAAAGAAGGAATACTAACAAGACTAATGAGAAAAGCAGGGGAATACTTCAAGAACAACCAAATAACTGGAAGAGTAATACAAGAAATCCCAGAAGCAAAAATTGAAAAAGGAATAATAAAAGACGAGAAAAAAGAAGAAAAGAAAGAAGAGAAAAAAGACAAAGAAAAAAACAACGAAACAACAGAAACACCAATAAACATAAGTCAAAACAATACAACACCACCAACACAAAACATCACAACACCTCCAACGTTGAACATTAGCCAAGAGGCTAACATAACAACGTCTCCAACGTTGAACATTAGCGAAACTAACATAACAACGTCTCCAACGTTGAACATTAGCCAAGAGGCTAACATAACAACGTCTCCAACGTTGAACATTAGCCAAGAGGCTAACGTAACCACGAACATTACAACAAACATAAGCACAAACATTACAACCAACATTACAGAAAACATAACAACAAACACAACCACCAACACAAGCACAAACATAACAACGTCTCCGACGTTGAACATTAGCCAAGAGGCTAACATAACAGAGTCTCCAACTCTAAATATTAGCGAAACTAATGTAACAACAAACATAACTCCAGACATAAACATAAGCACAAACACAACAATCAACGCCACAGATAACACAACCATAAACATAACAGAAATCCCCATTGTCAACATTAGCGAAGAAAACATAAGCACAACAATAAATGAAACAGGCATAGACCTAATAATAGAACACAACGAAACAAGCTACACGATAGAATACGAAACAGAAGCACCAAGACTAACAGAACAACAAATAAACCCGTACAAAACAATAATAACAATAACATCATACACACACTACCAAAACATACTAACATTCACAAACCTAACAACACCAGCGCCAAAAGAAAACATAGCACTCTACTGGATCCAAAACGGAACAAAGACCAGATTTGAAAACGTAACACACATAGACGAAGACGAAGACGGACTAATAGACGTTTTAGAATGGGTAACACCACACCTGTCAAACCAGACATTTGAAATAATAATAACAGTGTTAAATGTTCAAAGCTACCCACTAGTAGGTGGATACTGGACGGTGATGCTAAACACATCTGGAGAAGCAAACCTAGAAATAATCCCTTATGACTTAACAACCTTTTGGCCCGAGCCAAACGATTACGGAGACTTAGAAAACGACTTAGAATTCCAAGACTTCCTATGCGGAAACGAATCAAAGAAAACAGATGTGTGGATAACAACGCATTACACCTGTCTAAACAACACGCTAGAAATAGACGGAACAACAAACTGCTACAGCCAAGACAACAAGACATTTGTCAACTACACAGAACTAATGAACACCAGCCTATCAGTCAACATAACATCACTATACCTATACAACTACACCTGCGATGAGATATCATACCTACAAGACATCGTCAAAACACCAGGCGGACATCACATATTATTCGAATTTGGACCAAGCAACGCAACAGCACACAACTGGGCAGTTAAAAACGCGACATCAGTAACAGAAAACGCGACTATAAGCATTAGAAGACCAAGCGGAAACCTAACAAGCATAACAGGGGCATACATGTACTTAGACTCAACACAAGCAAACACAGAAACCTGGCATAACACCACTTGGAAGTACAACTATTCAAAAGACTGCGCAGAAGAAGGAGACTACCAAGTATACTCAGAACTATTAAGCCTAGGAAACAGCAACGCCGAAAAAGACACCACAGCCATAAGTGAAGCAATAACTATGTGGGTCAACCCATGCCAGATATACGGAAACACATACGTCAACTGCACAGTACACGTAAAAAGTAAAAACACAAATGCAGATAAAACATTTGGCGGACGATTAGACATGCTGAATAGTAACTGCAACATCACAAACGTTTCAGGAGACCAAAACAACTACTGGACCTCAGATGGACAAAACGCTTGCACTGCACCAGAGTGTGGAACGTACATAGAATTCTACCACGCCGTAGGCACAAGCGACAACACCGACCAGACAAACTTCACAATCCAATGCGACGACGGACCAGATGACAACACACCAATGATGATGAACATCAGCCAGACATGCGGACCAAGCAGCTGCGGACAAGCAACAAGTGCACTAGGCGGATACGACGACTGCGCAAACCCAACATGCACCGACGGATACACATACATCGGAAACGACAGCGTTGAATCCTTAGGAGGATTTGAATTAATGAACTATGAGATAGGAATACTAGACACCTTTGGCTGGAGCACAACAACCACTTACAACATCAACTGGGACAGCAGCCAAGAAGACTGCAACTGCTACAAAGGAGCAGGCTACTGGGCACTAGGAGGAGACGTAAACACCTGCTGCCAAGACGACGCAAACGAAAACAAAACTAGTAGAATAGCATCAGCAACCATGGACAATGGATACGCAACAAACAGTAGCGACATCGCCTGCTGCAACGCACACGCAAAATGCGTAGATGACAATGCATGCTACGCAAACGCGTCAGTAAGCCAAGACGCAGACAGCGATTCAGACAACGACTACTGCAACGCAGGAACATGGTACGACTGCAACGCAGATGCACAGTGCGGAAGTGGATACTACTGCAGTGCAAACGACTGTTTAGCATCAAGCATGAACGTGACATTTGTCAGCCCAACACCAGCAAATGGCTCAAGACAAATAAGCAACTCAGTAACGATAAACGTAACAGTAGTTTCAGTTGGAAGCAACGTAAGCAGCTGCACACTACAATGGCAAGGAGCAAACGAGACAATGACAAAAGTAGGCAGCGGAACAAGCGTAACCTGCAACACAACAAAAGCAACGACAGACGGAGTAACATACACATACAAAGTATTTGCAAACAACACAGTAGGACTAACAAGCAACACAACCACAAGAAGCTTTATTGAAAACACCAAACCAAGCACAAACAATGTAGTTCTAACAAGCAGCAGCGGTAACAATTACACAACAGACAACCTAACAGTAAGCATGACAAGTACAGATGCAGAAACAGACATAATCACAAACATCACAGACTGGAGAGTGGGAGGAACAAGCATAGCAGTCCTAAACATGCCATTTGACACGAATATTTCATCAACAACAACAGGAGCTGTTAAGGATTATTCAACATTCGGGAATAACGGAACAGCATATAGTGGTTCAAATGTTTGTGTTAATGAATATAATGAATTATTAACTAATGGGGGTATGGAAAGTGCATCAGGAGGCCTGGCTACAGGATGGAGTACTGCAAAAACTGAGCCGGGAACAATGACACCATCTGATGCTGAATCAGGAAATATTTTTGTAGGTATTCGTAGTCAGAAAATTGTTTATACAGATGTGGGTCATGCAAGATTTACTCAAGGTATTAGTGTACCAAATAATACTCGATATCATTTCCGTGCAACATATAAGGCATCATCAGGCGGATCACAAAATATTCTTGGAGTATATGATAAATCAGGTGGAGGTCAGGGATCACTCTTCAGTCAGGCACTTACAAGTGATGATACTTGGCGTACAATGGATATCTATTTCACGACACCATCTGATTCTGCAGGCACGGGATACATTGATGTTCCACGTGTCGATTCATTGACAGGAACAGTAACTATATACATTGATGAAGTATCACTACGCGAAGTTTGTCCGACATATACCACAGGAAAAGTTGGAGGAGCGTATAGTTTTGATGGAACAAATGATTATATTAATATCCCTATTTCAAATAGTCTAAAAGTTCAAAACACATTAACTTTAGAGGCATGGGTTTATCCTAATAATTATAATGGTGATATAATTATTCTTGGACAAAGCGCGTATTATCTGACTGTCGGTGGAAGTGGCCAGTTGCAAACTTATTGGTATGGAAAATCAAATGAAGGATATCATTCAACTTCCGCTAATGCAGTACCAACAAGTCAATGGACACACATAGTTGCAGTATGGAGTGAAACAGATGTTAAACTTTACATAAATAAACAATTAAACAAAACAGTATCAAATATTACAGGAAGCGGAAATAATGCCACAACTAGAGTTTGGATAGGAGCAGAATATGATGGAACTACAAGACAATTCAACGGTTCCATCGACGAGGTCCGCATCTACAACCGTTCTCTCTCTGCTGAAGAAATCACTGTCAACTACAACGCCGGCCTTGCTGGCCGCCAGCCTACAACTCTTGCCAGCAATGAAACTATTAAAGGAGATGTTTGGACTGTTGCTGTGACTCCTAACGACAAATATGAAGATGGAACTACAGTTACTAGCAACTCATTAGTCATTGTTAACTCTGCTCCAAACATTACTTTGCTTACTCCAACAAATGGCCAGACTTTGACTTCGTACACTAATAGAACTCCAAGGTTTACATGGAATGGCAGTGATGCTGATAATGATTCTTTGACTTACACTATTTGGATTTCAACGAATTCAGCATTCACAGCTATTAACCAAACATCATCTGGATTAACAGATCAAAACTACACAGCAAGCGATGTTGGAGTTGACACCGTCTATTACTGGAAAGTCGAAGCTTACGACAGCACAACCAGAACTAACAGCTCAACATTCAACTTCACGTTGCAGTCTTACGAGGCTATTAGCCTTGTTAATGCAAGCGTCAACTTCAGCACTGTCAACCTAGGTTATGAGGATAACACGACTGATAATAGTCCTTGGCCTTTGAGGATTATGAACAGCGGAAACGTCTACGTCAACTTAACGATTAATGCCAGCGCTCTTTGGGTTGATCCTGTTGCGCCTCTTGGAACTAACTATTACAGATTCAAAGCCGACAACGTAACAGGAGAAGCAGGAGCATTTAACTACAGCGCTTCAACAACATCTTGGACTAACATGTCTGCAACACCAATTAGTTTGCTTAAGAGTTTAGACTTCCACGATGTGACTGACGAGGCAGAGATAGACTTATACATCAAAGTTCCATTAAACGAACCAGCAGGTGGTAAAACATCAACAATAACAATTTCAAGCTAGGAACGTGCATTTTGTTTTTACTAATAGTCTCAACTAGCGCAAGCGCTATTGGTGTTGGGCCAGTATTCACAAGGATTGATTTTGAACCAAACTTTGCCAAAGAATACGAGTTCACTATATACAACAACGACAAGATAAACTTCAACGCAGAGCTAAGTATTAGTGGAGAATTAAAAGACTACATAACTATGGATACCACTAGCTTAGTTTTCAAAGCAGACGAAGAGTCAAAAACAGTTTCATTCACAGTAAACCTTCCAAGAGACATTCCTCCTGGAGAATACGAATCAAGAATTACCATAAAAGAAGCATCCGAGTCAGCTCCATGATTGGAGCAGTAGCAGCCGTATCACACAAACTAACACTAACAGTTCCAAAACACGGAAAATACATCAAAATAACAACCATTAAAGACGACAAAAAAATAGTTGTTACAATAAAAAATATTGGTTTAAAAGAAGTTGAAAAAATAGAACTAACAAACAACATATTCAGCGAAATAGACTCAAACAATTATTCTAACATCATAAACAATTTATTGCCTGATCAAGATTACAACTTCACAATAAGCCTCAATCAAACATCAGGAATATACTCTCATAACATACTACTAAACTATGATGGGTTAATTAAGAACATCACCGAAACAATAATCATCGGAAGAATAAACATCACAATAAACAACCTAACAATCAAAAACTTCAAACTAGGAGAAATAAACCAACTAGACATCACACTAACAACTGATTGGAACCAACCAATAGACAATTTAATTGCAGAAGTAGATGTTTTCAAAAACAAAGAACTAATAACCACTATAAAAGGCCCAACAACAACAATTGAAAAAAATAAAACTTTAGAATTATTCATAGACACAAAAGATTACTCTGAAGGAGAATACAAATTCGTAACAAAAGTTTTGAGAAACAAAGAATTAGTCTCACAAAAAGAGTTCTTATTAACACTCAAAAAAAGCGAAGTAGTTACACAGAAGAAACTCCCATTAGAAATCATCATACTTTCAATAATTGTATTGGTCTTGGCACTAATAATACTACTATTTGAGAAGAGAAAAAAGAAGAAAGAAGAAACAACAACAAAAGAAAAAGACGAAGAAAAAGAAACACCAATAGAAGAAACAGAAAAAAATATTAAGACGGAAAAAAAAAAATAGAAAAGTTTAAATATCAGAATATTTAAAGAGAAGTTAATAAAAAAATAGAGAATAAAAAAATGAGCGAACAAATATCTAAACACACAATAGCTGTTTTAGTCATTCTCACAGTGGTCGTTTCTTTTTTAGGCACGTGGACTGTGATGAATGAAGTCAACAAAGTCAAGGTCGACTGCAGCGTCAGCAAGAGTTCACCAACTGAGCAATATGCCAGCAGTGGAAAGGTGACATTAAACATCATCGACCCTGAGACAACGAGAGGAAGAGTCACATTAGACATAAAAGGATGAATGAGGTATGAAACAAAATGGAAGAATCTAACAAGACATTAGCACTTTTGCTCGTGGCAGCAATAGTTGTTTCACTAGGTGGAACAATAGTTAGTTTGAACAAATTAGGACAGCTTGAAACAATGACTGGAAGAGCAGTAGCGGGAACAGCGACTTTGACTGTCAACGCAACAGCAACACTTGACGTGACTGATACAACGATAGTATTTGGCTCAGGATCGCTAAGCGCTGGAAACGATACCTGCACATTGAGCTCTAACGCAAGCGCAGTCTCACCAGCAGGTTGTGGAACATGGACCTGGACTACAGGAGACAGATTCGTCTTTGATAACGTTGGAAGCGCAAGCATAACAGTAACCATACAATCAAACGCGACAGCAGCACAATTCATCGGCGGAACAAGCCCAGGATTTAAGTATTACTGCGCAGATACTGAAGGTGATGCTGGAGGAGAGGGATATCCGCTTGGCAGCACATGGACTGACTTTTCAGGCTCGGCAGGACAGGGTTGTGTAACAGGTTTGAAAGCAGAAGCAGTTAATGATAGTGCAGGAATGTATGTACAAGCAACAATTGGACTGGGCGCTAGTGGAGCCAAGTCAGCTACGATTACATTCTCAGCAACAGCAAGCTAAAAACCACAAATTTTTTATTTTATATTATTTTTTTAATTCTTTAAAAATGATTATAAACAAATTATTAATTCCAATCATCATTCTAATCCTAACATTCCAGCTAACAAGTGCGATGGGTTATGGTTTTTCAGAAGAAACACTATTATTAGTCGTGGTAGAGCCCGGCCTTACAAAGACCTTTGGCTACAGCATAATACCAACAAGCAAAAATGTTATGAATTATTCTATATCAACAGAGGGAGAGTTAAAAAAATATTTGACAGTTGACCCTCCAAGCAACATACTAAACATTAAGCCTGATGAGAATCCGCCTTTAACAGCAACCCTTAGCTTTCCAAACCCTCTTCCACCAGAAATCACTCCAGGCCTTCACGAAGTATTCATCAACGTCGTTGAAGACACCGGAACAGGGGGCATGTTTAATGTTAGAAGCGGAGCGAGGATAAAGATAAAGATATTATCACTTTATGATGGAACATACCTTTCAGAGCCAAAGATATCAATTCCAAACGTTAACGAGGGAGAAGAGATAAAAGCAGATATAACAATATCAAACTACGGGCGAGAAAAGATAAAGTCGGCGTATGCAAAGACAGACTTATATGATAATGACAATAACCTCCAAACAAGCTTAGTCACAGAATCAACCTCTATTGACTCGCAAGAAACAAAGACTATATCAGGGAAAACAGCCAACAACCTAAAAAGCGGTGACTACAAAGCACGAACAACTATTTTTTGGGATGAAAAAACAACGACTGCCGAAACCACGTTAAAGATAGGATCCTTAAAAGTTGAGATTAACGATTTCACAAAGGAATTCAACAAAGACAGCATTGAAGAGGTTAAGATAAGCATCCAAAGCTTTTGGAACAGCCAACTAAGCAACGTGTATTCAACGTTTGAAGTTGCAGACAAAAAAACTCAGACTCCAAGCATCACCTTAAACCCTTGGCAAACAATGACCTTAACTGGCTACTTAAACACTAACGGATTAACAATAGGAGAACACACTGCAACAATAAAGGTTTACTACGACAATAACGAGATAGCATCAAAACAAGCAAAGATAGTCATAAAAGAAACAGCAGAAACTGAAAATAAAACCACTGAACAAACAACAGGGAACTCGTACGCAATGATAATGGCAATTGTTGCAATAGCAATTATATTAATAGGTTTTAACATATTCTGGATTACTAAAAAGAAGAAAAGATGAAAAAGAAAAGCCTAATACTATTGCTAGTAATAATTCTGCTATTCACAATAGGGATAACTTCTTTTATATACTCATCGTATAAAGTCTTTGATGTAAAAACTTTGATGGTGGACGTCACAGTCAGAGAAGAGAATAAAACACTAGGATTTAACGTGGATACTGACGCCATACACTTTGGAGAACTGCCAAGAAACACGGGTGGAGGAAGAACCATTCATATAAACAACACCTACGGCAAAGAGGCTTTCATCGTCATAAAGATGCGTGGAGAGATGAGTGAGTGGATAACGATAACACCAAATAACTTTGTGCTTGAACCTGATGAAAGAAGAGACATCACTTTTAAAATTGAAATCCCAAAAAACGCCAGCATTGGAAACCACACGGGATTTGTAAATATACAATTTCTTAGAAATTAAATCACAAGGTTTAAATATTTAAATCCAGATAAAATCATTATCGATGAAGAAATTTGACTATTTGAAGATATTAGTAGTAGTTTTTCTTATATCAATAATTATACAAAGCAGCTATCTAATCATTGAGACCAGCAAAATTGAAAAAACAGCTCTCGCGGGAAAAGTGATACAATCTGGAACGATAACTCTTGGAATAAATTATCCTCCTGAAATATTAAACACTACATGCCCTGATAGTGTGCGGGAAAACTATGAGACTAATTGTCAGATTAACACATATGATGCTGACGGAAACAACGTAACCTTTCTCATAGGACAACTAGGACAAACAACTTCCTCTTTAAAACCGTCAAAACAGCAACAACAAACAGGCCCAATCATTCTATATCCTGATGGAACAATAACAATCAAGTCTTACATTGATCAAATAGGAAATTATGGATTACTACTTGGAAACTACTCCATACACTTCTATCCTGTAGATAACTCAGGCATGTCAAATAGCATCGGCAAAAAATTTGAATACAACCTGTCAGTATATGACGTAAATGAACCACCAGTATTATCATCAAGCATCCCAAAACAAATTATATTAAAGAATCAAGATTTGATAATATTAGAACTAAATGACTACTTCGCAGACCCTGATTACGGCCAAAAATTGACTTATACTGTGAGTGGTTCTTCAAGCATTTTAATAAGTATTGTTGCAAGCACAAAAGTAGTTGCTTACGCAACTGTTTGCACCACAGAAACAGTGACATTTACAGCAACTGATCCTTACGGCCTAACAGTCAAAAGTAACTCTGTAGAAGTCAAGGTTAACTGTGAAACTGGTAGTGGAGAAACAGAAGCTGCTTCAAGCTCTTCAGGATCTAGTGGCGACGGGTCAAGCAGTTCTGCTATTTGCATCTCTAATTGGAAGTGTGAGCCTTGGGAGTCGTGCACTCCAAATGGAACTCAAAAACGCAGATGTGTAGATAAAATGGCTTGTGACCCTGATAATTTTATATACTGGCTGTATAGGAACTGTACATACGTCGAACTACCTGATTGCCAGGAGGTTTGGAGATGCAGTGATTGGAGTGCGTGTAGTCCTGACAACCGACAGACAAGGAGCTGCGAAGAACTAAACAACTGTGACACTCAACTTGAAAAACCTGAGACTACCAAAGTCTGCACATACATTCCTACATGCACTGATAGTATAAAAAATCAAGGAGAAACAGGCGTAGACTGCGGTGGACCATGTCTGCCGTGTCCAACGATAGAAACTCCTAAAGCTATACAAGAAGAAAAAACAGTTATATCAAGCATCCTGCTACTGTTGGCATTCATGATATTATCGCTGCTGCTTGTGTATAAGTATTTCCACAAAGAGATAAACATGCTAGCAGTAAAAACACTCCTGACAATTATTGAGAAGAGGAACAAAAAAATATTCTTATCAGATGATAACGCTCAAGAATTAATATACAAACTGCTAATCTTAGAAAAGAGCATAAACAACGCTAATATAAAGAAAAAGACAATGGAGCTTGCAGTGATTGCCAGGGAATACTTCTCAAGAAGCATGATAAACTTAAAAGCCACGTTTGAAAAGGAGCAGTTAGAGAAAGAAATCGTCGAACTAAAGATAGACGAACTATTAAGCAAGATATACACCTCATTTTTTGACAAGGTAAAACTATTTGAGACTAAGAAGCAAAAGGTTTACAAGACGGACTTGTTGATAGTTGTAGAAGAGCTTCGTGAAATAATACAATTAACCTCTAATATTTCTTTTGAACAGCAAAGCGTCGATAAAGAAAAAGAAGTAAAAGAGCTAAAAATAGATGAGAAGGACTCAGACATCTTAATAATGAAGAAGAACATATACAATACATACATCGCCATGCAGTTTGGAGAGATAGATATATGCAAGGAGAAATACACTAACATCATAAAGCTTTACGAAACGTTCTCAGAGGACAAGAAGGGATTGTTCTACGACGACATAGCAAGGCTTTTTAACGAGATAAAGTATTTCGTCAGCATAAACGAATAATTCTAATGGACAACTTGCATTAATCAAAAGATTTATATACTAAAATAATAAGGTATATTAATAACCTAAGTCAAGAATATAACAAAAATAAAATTAATACAAAAAGTAATAAAAGTAAGTTAAATAAAATAACTAAACAAACTTAAATAATTTACAAAAAAAGACGACATGACAAACATAAATATCAAAGTACCAGAAGACATTCATAAAAAAATAAAGCTAAAAGCAGTTCTACAAGACTTAACAATAAAAGAATACATAACAAAAATCCTAGACAAAAAATTCACCAAAAAATGACCCACATAAACATAGAAATACCAGACGAGTTACACAAAAAGATAAAGATAGAATCAATAAAGAAAAACAGCACTATAAAAGAATTAATAGTAAAAACCCTGGAAGAGGAGACAAAAGAATGATAGTAAAGCCAGTTTTGCTAGCAATAACCTTCCTCATACTAATATCAATAGTCAACCCTGTTGACTTCATACCCTCAAACGCGGGCCCGTGGCTTGGAGATTATTATAAAAACAGCTTAACAAATATAAGAACATCAGAGAACATATACTGTCGATGGAACGCCACAATAGACACAACAGCTGCAGACATATACTGGTATAAGAACGGAGCACATTTTGGAAACATAACAAACTACAGCCCACTCCCATCAGAGCTGACGTGGCCAGTCATAGATAAAAGCGAGTTGACTGAAGAACAGACGTGGAACTGCACAGTAACGCTGAAAAACGGAACTGACAATATAAGTGGCTCAGACACAATATACGTTGACTACGACCCGTTAGTATATATATCACCAAGTGGAGGATACACTAAAATAAACAAAGTATACAACATATCAGAGGATCAAACCTACAGTATAATATGGAACACGACATCAACAGACTTCATAGGCGACTCATTCTTTGAAAATGCTGTGATGTGTACTACTTCATCAATAGGATATGGCATAGGAACATGCACACCAACAAACAGCGACCTTGGAAGTGATAAGAACATCTCAACTATAAAAGTAGTTGCATTTCAATATGATCATCCAAGAGGAACCCAGAAGAACTACATAAACTTCACAATAATACCTGTAAACGATGCACCAGACTTCAGCGTTGCAAACATCAGCATAAACCAAACAACACCCTTAAACGTTCAAATAAACATAACAGACGAAGAAGGAAACCCTGTAAATCCAAACAACATAACAATATGGTCATCACCAAACATAAATGGTTTCTGCAGTTACCCACACACAACAAATAAAATATTGATAAACTGCACAGCAGGGCCACTAAACATTGGAAACTTCACAGTAAACATCACAGCAACAGACACTCCTCCAGTAAATGAGTTTAATCTAATAGCACAAAACACGACAAAGAGCTTCAACTTGGAAATAATCAGAGTCAACCACATACCAAACATAACATATGTCAGCAATGACAGCTCCGCCCAAAACCAAAACTACACAATAATAATGAACGCAACAGACAACTATGACAACAACACATTAAATTTCACAATAACCTCAAGCTGCAACTTGACAAACCCATGGACCAACGTAACGACGACAACAAATGTTACTGGAAGCGGCAACAATGTAACATCTTATGGTTATGGAATATGGAACGGCACACTAACAAATAGTCACGTAGCATGCAGAAACATAACCGTTACAATAACGGATGAATACGGTGCTTCAAATTCAACAACGAAATATTTAAACATTACAAACATAAACGACCCGCCAATAATAGAGGATTACAGCGCAAACACCGGAGACATCTTAAACAATCACTACATAAGCAGCCTCACAGCATATACATTAACACCATTCAGATACCAGATAAACGTAACAGACCTAGACTTGTTAGTGACAAACCCTCTTGGAATAGATTCCTTTAACGAATCACTCAGATTAACCACCAACAACTCCTGGATAAACCAGTACTTAAACACGACAACAGGACTAATCAATATAAGCTCGGTTAACGAAAGCGTAGGAAACTATACAATACTAGTAAATGTCACAGACTTTAACAATGAAAGCAACACTACAATAATGAATATAGAGATAAAGCCAAACGCGCCACCAGAATTCAACCAGACACTCAACTTCACGTGCTACGAGTACGACCTATTCAACTATGCTGCGCCATGCAATCACAACCTAAGCCAATACGCTAGTGATCCAAACGAAAACGTAGGCGATAGAGTTGCGAATTTTTCAGAGAACTCAGCAACCTTCAACATAACAAATGAGGGATTATTATTATTCAATGCAACACAAAGCTTGGTTGGAATGCACACATTCAACGTGACAATAACAGATCTTCGAGGCGTATCAACCACTGCGCCAATGTATTTATACATAAGAAATACTAATAACAGACCAAACATAACAAGCATAGAAGTAAGAATTCCATCAAAAGCACTTTATTATAACAAGACAGATTTTAACAAGATACCAATAACAGCAACAGACCTTGACGAAAGCCAAGATGTTTATAATGATACGACAAACCTAAGATACAACTATGAAAACCTCACATTCAACTGGACCAACAACAATTTATCCCAAAACATAACAGGCTATATAAGCATCAACCAGACTACAAGAGAACTAATCATAAACACTACAAAGCAATCCAACGGACAACTAATACAAATCGGAAGCTATAGTATAAACGTGACAGCAAAAGATAACTATTATAATTTTACAGGTATAACAACAATAGACACAAGCACATACACTTACAACTTCACCATATACAACACCACGACACCACCAGTAATAACAGACATATACCCTTATGGAGATCAAAACAAGAAAACAGTTTTTGCATGGAAAAGCATACTCACTTCAGAATACATAACATACATGAATGTAACAGAGAACCAGACAATACTATTTGACCACTTATCAACAGATGCTGACAACAGCACATTGACATATAAGTGGTACTATGACGGTGTGCAAGTAACAAGTGGCTCAACGATAAATTATAATTCAACAACAACAATCTCAAATAATAATAAAACAATAAGTTTCTACTTTGGATTCTTCGAAGGAAACCCCTTATCAACAAAGCTCCACAATTTAACACTAATCGTAATTGACGGCCATGACCAATCAGAAACAGACCAGTTCACATGGGAGATAAACGTCTCAGACCAAAACAGACCGCCAGTGTGGAACCAAGACCTGCAAAATATCTCTTTGAGTGGAGCAAGGACTTACAGAGACCAAGACTTGTTTGCATGCGGATACTCAAAAGGATTCTACGACCCAGACTTTGACTATGATGGAGATGGAATTATTGAATGCAATGAAGGAAGCTTCTTGTTAACATACACATTCTTCAACAACACAGGCTCATCAAACAACCAGTTTTCAATATGCGATGGATACGCAAATATAGATGTATCCGCGCCTTACTACAACGTAACAGAAAACAATGTTTCACATGTTTACGGACATAGAATAAATGCAGAGCCTGTCCAAAACGGCACTTGCAGTGTGATTTTCAACGTAACAGATGGTCAGCACAACGCATACAGCAACAAAACAAATTTTATAATAACAGTTCCTGATGAAGCGACCATCTCAACAACTGAAGTAACCCAAAGAAGCGGCACAAGAACAATCACAGAGACCAAGACAGTGAGTGTTCCAGTACCTGAAGAGATTGAAAAACCAGTGTATATAGAGCTCCTACTTCCCGACATGGTTACAGTTTATGAAAATAATAGAATAGAAATACCATTGACACTCATAAACAACTGGAACAACACACTTTATGGAATAAACCTGAGCTATGAGTTAAATAATAGTGAAAACTTCAACATTAGTTTCCTAAGAAAAGAATTCTACAAAATAGATCCTGGAGAAATCATAAAAACAGCGATGACAGTTGAAGGCTACAGAGTTGGGGGGATATATGAGATAACCATAATTGCAAACGTGACAGAGCCCCCATACACAGACAGGGCAAAGATATACTTAAACTCAATTGAGCAGTCAAGCACGGGTGCAAAACTAAGGACTCTTGTAAGGTTTGCACGAGACCTCTTAAAAGCAAACAAGGAATGCCAAGAGCTTGAAGAAGTGCTAAACAAAGCAGAACAAAGAGTTCTTGAGAATGATTATGAAGAAGCATTAGAGTTATTAGACTCTATAATCAACGGCTGCAAATACTTAATAAGCCAAGAACAAAAGAAGGAAGCGCCAAAAAGAATAAGGGATATACACTTAGAATTAAAGCAGGAATACGTAACATATCTGGCGCTTGGAACAGCAATAATGTTCTTCTCAGTTGGGACAGTTATGCTTTTTAGAAAGAAGAAATAACTGTGAAGACAAGTAAAGAAAAAATATTTTTAGAATCTAATCATTAGTAATAGTTGCTGTCAAAGAGTTATAGACAGAAGAAAGATTTTCATAATACTTGGCTTTCTCGTCTGGTGATAAAAGCTGATATTTGTCCATAGCTTGCTTATAAAGGATTTTTGCGCTGTCAAAATCACCATTGTTAATGCTAGAATAAATCTTCTCCAGTAAAGTGTTAATATCTATGTGAGACTCATATACAGGATCTAAAACAGATAAGTTAGTCGGCTTTGACTCCTGCTTCTTTGTATCCTTTAAAACCGATTTTTCCTTTCGCCCCTGACTTTTCAAAATAGATTTTAAGTAGTTAGTCAGCTTACCCCTAATACTCTTGAAAAAGAATGTTCCAGTCATTGACTTCTCAACAAAGTTAGGGACTATTAAATAGTCAAGATAGTTTTTAAACTCCTCAATCAAAATCTTTAGTTCCTTATCAGAATACTTGACGTTTGAATACTCAAACATGAACACCAAGTCGATGAATTTGAAGAAATCAGCTCTTATAGTGTAAGGAAGATAAACATTTTTGAGCTCTTCAAACAACTCATCCTTTGTAAATTCATAATTAATATTTAGATAACCTTTTAGGAAGTTCTTCACCAAGTTATACACTTCCTGCTCTGTAACCCAAGACTTTGAAAGAAGATAATTAATATCCCTAAGAGTGCTCTTTCTTAAGACTAATTTAGACTCATTCTCACCACTTTTTCCCTCTTCCATTAAAGGATTCATAGAAATAACAAATATTTAAAACATTCGTTTTTTAACACCTAAAAAAAACAAAAGAATAACAGTTACCATTATCCAGTGTATTGAAAAAGTTTTTATAGGACGGGAATAATTAAAGGAATATGGAGCAGGTTAGCAAGAAAAAAGTTCACGAAAACAAAAATATTGATAAGGAAATCAAGGAATTAAACGAGAAGATAAACAAGACAAAAGGTGAGATGAGAAAGGTATTGATAGGGCAAGAAGACATACTAATTTCTATGTTTGAAGCACTCCTTGCAAACGGACACGTGCTAGTTGAAGGAATACCAGGAACAGGCAAGACACTATTAGTCAGGACGCTCTCACAAGTATCAGGCAGCATGTTCTCAAGAATACAATTCACACCAGACCTATTGCCAACAGACATCTTAGGAATAACAACTTATGAAGAAGGCAAAGGCTTTTACACAGTCAAAGGACCAATATTTGCAAACTTCGTTCTGGCAGACGAGATAAACAGGTCGCCGCCAAAAGTACAATCAGCACTCTTAGAAGGTATGCAGGAGCGACAGGTAACAATTGGAAAAGAGACTTTTAAACTGCCAAATCCATTCATAGTGATGGCAACACAAAACCCACTAGAACAACTAGGAACATACAAGCTTCCAGAAGCACAAGTGGACAGATTCTTATATAAACTAATAATTGGATATCCTACAGCAGAAGAAGAAATCAAGATAATCAACACGAATATCACCACGAGAAAATTTGAGGATTTTGGGATTCTGCCAATCCTCTCACCAACAGACATAACAAACGCTCAAGAACTAGTAAAAAGAATATACTGCGATGAGAAGATACAGCAATACATAATAAGAATAGTTGAAGCCACTAGAAACTATAAGAAGTACAACATTGAAAAAGGAAAATTCATAGAGTACGGAGCATCACCAAGGTCAAGCATAAGCTTGTTTATATCTGCAAAAGCCCACGCAGTAATAAAAGGAAGATCATACGTAACACAACAAGATGTAAAAGATATTGCACGCCACGTCTTAAGACACAGAATACTAATAAACTTTGAAGGAGAAGCAGAAAACATTTCATCAGATGATATCATAACTGAAATAATTAACAAAGTGCCCGTTCTTTAAAATGGCCATAAAAGAGCTACAACTAGACCTTCTAGCCAAGATAAAAAGACTTGAGTTTCAGGTGAGAAGAAAAATGCTTAGTAAAATATTAGAAGGAGAACTAGCCGCGACGACTAAAGGTCAAGGGATAGAATTTACTGGCTTTAGAAATTATTACTATGGTGATGATGCAAGCGCGATAGATTGGCCTGCGAGCCTGAGGTCAAAGGATATACTCATAAGAGAATTTGAAGAATACAGAAACTTTCAAATATTCATACTCTTAGATGTCAGCAACAGCATGCTGTTCTCATCAACAGACAGATTAAAATGTGAATACGCTGCAGAATTAGTGTTCTCAATAGTTTATTCAATAGTAAACACTGGAAATAAAGTGGGATTATCACTATTCACTGATAAGCTAGTAACAAAGCAGATACCAAACAACGGCACAAAGAATTACTTCAGAATACTACAAGACTTAACAAACCCTAAAAACTATGGTGGACAGTTTGATATAAAAAAACCACTTATGCAAAGCAGAGCACTCTTATCTGACAAGAGCCTGGTTATAATCGTATCTGACTTTCTCGGATTAAAAGAAGGATGGAACAATTACATTAGGATGATGACACAACAATTTGACGTTTTAGGAATAATGATTAGAGATCCTCGAGATGAGGAAATGCCACGAGACGCTGGTCAATTCCTGCTAGAAGACCCTTATTCTGGCGAAAAGCTCCAGATAGACACGAAAGATTATTATATGATTTATAAAAAAATGAATGAAGAGGAAGAAGAAAAAATAAGAAAAGGATTTATGAGTTCAAAAGCAGGCTTTGTATCAATAAAAACTGATCAAGACTTCCTACTGCCTTTGATGAAATATGTAAAAATCAGAGCGAAAATGCTTGCAAAAAGACAACAATAAAAAGGTGAGCTATTGACTGAAATAACATTTAACCACCCATTGTACCTTTGGCTACTCCTAAGCATCCCAGTAGTTGTCATCAGCCACTTCTACCTATTAAGATATTCAAAAAAGAAAGCGATGAAATTCGCCAATTTTGAAACAATAAAGAGAGTTACAGGAAAGAGTCTGCTGACAAAAAACCTTACAGTATTAACAATAAGAATTTTCATACTATTATTTGTAATACTTGCAGTTTCAGGAAGCGTTCTTTGGTATGAAGGGAAAACCAACAACCACAACTTCATCATAGCAATAGACACAAGCGCATCAATGCTAACAAAAGATATTCACCCTAACAGACTAGAAGCTGCAAAAGAATACGCAACGAGATTTTTGACCTCTCTAAAAACAGATGCAAAAGTAGGGCTAATAACATTTTCAGCTGTAACATTTGTAAATCAAGTGCCAACAACAAACAAGAATGACATAAAAAAAGCAATACAAGAAATAAAGGTTGCAGAGGCAGGAGGAACAGACATTCCAGGCGCCATAATCACAGGAACAAACCTGCTAGCAACATCTGACAAAGGAAAAACAATCATCCTATTAAGCGATGGCAGCAGCACTATTGGAACGTTCTTAGAAGACTCAATAAGACAAGCAGTAGAATACGCCCAAAACGACCACGTAATAATACACACCATAGGAACAGGTACAAAAAAAGAAAACCCTATAGGATACCTACCAGAATATTATAACGTAACAAGTGTGTACAACGAACAAGCACTCCAAGATATTAGTAATAAAACAGGTGGAACGTACTTTCCAGAAGCAGCAGCACAACAAATAGATGATGCGTTCAAAACAATATCAGAGGATGCAGACAAAGCATACCTAAACATCAATCTTAGCCCTTGGCTAATGATAATCGCAGTTATTTTGCTATTCATCGAGTGGGGCTTGATAAACACCAGATTTAGGAAGATACCATGATAATAACAAAGATAGTGATAAGCATAATAATAGCCTTTGTTATATCACAAACAATCAAATCAATAGATAATTATAGAAGAACAGGTAAATTGGACTTAATATCATTCTTCCTACAAAACGGCGGCATGCCATCATCACACACCGCAACAAGCGTCGCCCTAAGCATAAGCATACTGATAGAAACAGGTTTTTCTTACTTCTTCATTATATGCACATTGTTTACAGCAATAGTCGTAAACGACTCTATGAAAGTAAGGCTAGAGACTGGAGAAGAAGCCAAAGTATTAAACATAATTATAGAAAAAGAGAAGATACTCCACAAAAAACTAACAGAGAGGGTTGGACACACACCACAAGAAGTGCTAGTTGGAGTGATTGTTGGAGTTACAAGTTCTTTTATTGTTTATATACTTTGAACTAGATGTGATTCACTCGCACAAGACATTCACAAGTAAAGTACTTAAATTTTTTATAAATAAACATGATTCTAAAAGAATTCGGATTTCGAACTTCTATTTGGACAGTTAATAAACACAAAACAAAGTGGAATGAAGCATTAAGATTAACTATTAATGGATTCAAAATGATGGAAAAATGGAACAAAGAGATTGGTTTTAGCAACCCAAAGAATACAAACAAATTAAAAAAATTAAAAATATTGGAGTAAGATTTTTAAATAAACACTAGTTTTTATGATGAAACTATGCCTCAGCAAACAAAATCACGAAAATTTTCGGGTATCAGCAAAACATTATTTCGCCTTCAAAACAAAAATGTAAACCTTTTTGGAATGTAGGCTCACTATCGTTTGCCTCCGTAGCATAGTAGCTATTGCGGCAGCATTTTAATGTCGAAACTTGTAGCTATATGCAAGCAATCTGCAGGTCGAGGGTGCAACTCCCTTCGGAGGCTTATTTTCTACTCAAAAGATTTAAAAACGTATAAAAGAGTTATCTTGCAATAATGAGAGAAGACTTCCTGCCAGCAATATTATTTATTATTGGAGTAATTCTTTTTCTAACCATTAAGTTTAGTTCTTCAGATTTAGAGCTTGGAGATATCACTGGAAGAATTATTATGCAGCCTCAAAAAGATGTTGAAAAAGTAATAATTTCTGAGAGCTCAAATTCAGATGACACATCAAAAGGGTTAAGGACGTGCTGTAGCATAATTGATGAAGAAAGAGGAATAGAGAAGACTTGCTACGCTGTTGGAAAGTTTGATTGCAAACGCTGCAGTAAAGTTTGCTGACAGCAAAGAAGTGTATCGGCTTCGATATATCGGAATCGATATATTTAATATTTAAATATTAAATATTATTATCTAAAAAAAAATGATGAGAGGATATCTTAGAATAATCACACTTAAAGCAATGCAAGAAGGCCCAAAAACA
>Ga0180009_10001406_pt1 | contig 29564 bp, 31 predicted proteins | sample OS_PC_MetaG_FD_123537 | JGI IMG/M metagenome (GOLD analysis project Ga0180009, IMG submission 123537) | Groundwater microbial communities from the Aspo Hard Rock Laboratory (HRL) deep subsurface site, Sweden - OS_PC_MetaG | ecosystem: Environmental > Aquatic > Deep subsurface > Groundwater...
GTCCCTATTTATTTATATTAAAATTGTACGCCAGATTATATATTTATTTTAAGTAGACTACCGAGGCCACATTTTCCCCGTCCCTTGTCACTCAGTCTTCTCTCTTGCTTTTTGATAAGCGGACTGATTTTACTGTTTCAATCTCTACGAACTTTTTTATCTCATCTAAAATAGTCGAATCCCATTTTTCCTCTTTGATTACCTTTTTCAATTCAGCAACATCAAAGGCTGATACTTCTTCCAATCTATTTAATTGGCTTAACAACTCTATCAAAGATTCTCTCTCCTTGGTCCCTTTGCCCGGCACATTGATTTTTTCACATGAACTAATCTTTAACTTATGGTCACTCCCTATCACCACTTCTACCCCTATATTTCCGGCATATTGAATAACAGCTTCTTTTATCTCTTCCAGCTCTTCATCGATCTCTTCAATCTTTACTTTATAGCTCTTCTTTTTATCATCCAATGTGGCAAATTCATTAACCAATTTAACGCCACTATCTTTTAGATATTTATTTGCCGGCAGATTCCCAACCATACATTCATGTTTATACAAAGGACAGATATCCTTATAATAACACCATCCGCATAAAATGCTCTCATTAGGCAAAAACTCCCGGGTAGCTTCAATCTTCTTTATCAAATCAATGGTATCTTTTTTTAATTCATCTAACTCTTCTTCCGTCCTTTTTGACCTTATCTCTTTATCAAAGGCTACATAATGCCACACCAGCTCTACATTGGAAACATCGTTCCACATACTTTGAACCCCTATCTGATAGAGAGCCAGCTGGCGGTCTTCGTCCATTTTGCTCTGCTCCGGAAGAGATTTGGAGGTCTTATAATCATGTATTTCATAAATTCCATCTTTTGCCTGGTCTATGCGGTCTATATATCCCCTTAATTTATATTCTCCCTGATCATCTAAATTTATCATGACCGGACGTTCAATACCTAAAACTTTCCCCTGGTTAAAAGGATAATAACGCTTATAATAATCTTTTATAAACTTCTTCCCTATTTCTTTATAATCCTTGGCTTTTCTTTCATTGGCGGCAATAATGATCTTATCGTGATATTTCTTATCCCAATTATCCTCATAAAAGTCCAGCAGTTCATCCAAACTGTATTTCCTAAAAGGGAGGTCTTTATAAATTTTTTCCATTACCTCATGAAAGCGAGAACCTAAAAAAGCCTCGATGCCCTCTTCTTCTCTTTTAATCTTATCGATATAGTTAAACTTGTATTTTAAAGGACAGCTCTTAAAGGTTTCCAGGCGAGAATGAGAATAGATAGTCATGATTTCCTCCTATCGTAACCCTTCGCTTCTTTCTTAGATATTATCTTAATACCTCTCTATAATTTTACAATTTAATAGGAATACATCCTATTTTTTCTATGGTTTAATCTTCCCTAAAACCTCAACCATCCGGTTAATAACTCCTCAGATCCTATAGGTTTTCTGGTAAAAGTTACCGGATCATTGACTTAGCACACCTGCGCTATTTATTTAATTTAAAAGCATAAATATTAATTATCTAAGAAAATGGGATGTGTCCCTATTTATTTTAAATCGGGAATGATTTAATTAGATTAGCCAGAATATAAAAAAATTAAACTATAATTTCTGTTAACCTTAATCAGTTGTAGAAGGTTAACGAGATTATAGAAAGTGGAGTAGATTAAATTGAATCTAAACTAAAGCACGAGTCTGCTGGCGTTCGCGTCAATATAGTCCCAGCTTTTCCGATTTGAGTGTGGTAAGCAACTCGCGAGCCTTAGTCTTTACTTTCTTACGTTCTGCATCCGTATGGGTTATATTTGGTTTGGTCGAGAGATCAAAAAGCGCCAGTTCTTCTTCATTCAAACTTTGGGCAAAGTTCACCAGTTGCTGGAATAACTCCTCAGCATTCAAGCTGCCCACATTGTAGTCTTCAATTATGGCCTGGAATTTCTCAAGATAATCCATGCGAGTGCGGTTGAGCCGCACCATTTTCATCAATTTTTGTGCGACCGTGCCCTTCAACCTCTCATTGATGGTCCGCTTACGGCCTGTCTTGAACTTATTGGCCAGAGCTTCAAAGTCTATGCCACTTAGGTCGATTTTATGTTCATCTTCATCAGATGCGCTGGTCTTGCAGATAATGTATCCTTCAGCTGAGACTGAATCATCTAACAGTTCTTCCACCTGGTGCATAACTAACGAAATATCACCTGGTGGTGTTAAGTTGCGGATTTTTTCAGCGATAACCCGGATTGTAGCCACCTTGACAGTAAAGGTTTGTGCAGCAGGATCAGGGTGCATGGTTTTGTATAGACGTTATGGAGGTTCGCGGGACTGAATCTATGTTCGAGTACGGGTTGCGGTATGACCTGAGCAGGGGCTCCTAAACCAGCTGATCCGAATCAGCTATATATCCAAATTCCTTGAGAGGGTAGCGCAACACCGCGGCCCTACCGGCCCGGAGCAAGACGGTAGGCTAAGTCTGTGTTGAGAAATTGCGCGGGTGGTTGAATTCTCCGCACCACTCCTTATTATGTATCAGACAAATACTTCTTTTAAGTACTGCACACAGGAATAATCAGCAAGGTAAAAATCAGAGGCATCAACAACGAGAAGGCACATATATGGTCACCTCTTAATTTAGTCGACTTAGTACATTACTCAAAGTGGCGGATACGTCCTCTATATTTGTTACGGTATTTCTGATTGTACTGCTCTCCCCGTGCAATATTTCCAGAAAGCATAACAGGAGGTTCGATACCATTCTGTGCCACAATCTCAATGGCTCTCACCACAATGGAATTAACTATAAATATCATAGGATATGTCGATCCAGCGCCAACTTTCACGGGTACACCAGGAACATCAAGTAATGCATCTCCGACAGGAACATGTGCATCCACTACCAGATCAACTAGATCGTGCAGATTCTTATTGGATACATGCCGGTTTGGAATGTTCAGTTCCGCATGCTCCGCAAATTCAACCGAAGTCACTCCAATAGTCCTGATTCCAAGTTTTTTCGCTTCAAGAGCCGTATCGATCGTCATTGGATTGATGCCATTCACATTGCAAATAATGAGCAGGTCTCCACCCTTGACACCGTACCAATCGAATATTCGTGATGCAAAACCGGTAATTCGTTCAGTCTTAGGAGAACCGTCAAAATCTGTCAGGCCAGGAGGAAATATCCCCTGCGCATTGCATAACCCGCCGGCTCTTAGAAAGAGTTCCATCGCAGGCATTATTGAATGCGCTCCTGTGCCAAAAATATAGAAAAGTTTGTCGTCCAAAACCGTCTGAGCGACCTGTTTCGAAGCCTTCTCAATGCTTTCACGTTCTTCGGTTATAATAGTCTGAATTATTTTGTTAATACGATCATAATATTTTTGAACGATATCCATTTGTAGTCTCCTTATTGAATTTATAAAGTGGAGCTGAAGTGAGACTATCGCAGGCGCGATAGTCTCACTCGTGATCCTTTACAACCCCTGATTGATGCGTTTCATTTGTGTTTCCGCATCTGTAAGCGCCTTTTCGACACTCTTAATACCACTCAATGCAGCATTCATCTCAACCCAGAGCGCACGGTCCAGTTCTCCCTGTTTTTGAGCCCGCTCAAGCTGGACGACATTGACTGCTTCAAGGATTCTGCTTTGAAGCTCAGTCCACTGCTCCTTGGACATGTTCACGACGTCAAGTGCAGCCTGCGGAGGATTTTTCACGATATCCTCATCGTACACACTCGGAATTAATGAAACATTACCGAATTCCCAGACCACTTCTTTCACCTGTCCCTCGAAACCTGTGTAGTAGCGAATGAAGTCCTTCGCATAGGATTTGTTTAATGACGCCTTGTTGAGAACGAGCGGTGTGGTAATCATCATGGATGAGGGTTTCCCTCCTGGAAGAACCGGTAGCAGAGCCCAACTCCACTTTCCTTTGATCGCGGAGTCTTCCTTGTTCAGGAGTTTTCCCATCCAGGTCCACGAAAACACCATCGCCGCGCTACCCGATTGAAGAGCCTGGAGACATTCACTAGAACCATAGGTGTTCACACCAGGAGGAGAAATCTTGTATTCATTTCTGAGATCGACTATTGCCTGCAGAGCTTTCCGCCCTTCAGGAGAGTTCACGGTAATGTTGTTGTCGTGATAGACTTTCCCTCCAAGCTGGTGAATGAGTGTATAGACAACATCTCCGAAGTGGGTCTCGGAAACACCCGCGTGTACCACACCCCACTGGTCTATGATGCCGTCTCCGTTGAGATCCCTCGTTGCCCACGTACCGAACTTGATCATCTCGTCCCAGGTTTTTGGTGGTTCACTCATTCCGAACTCTTTGAGAAGATCTGTCCGGTAGTACATCATCATGACCATATTCCCGCCATGAGCGCCATAGTAATGACCATTGAACTTCAGTTGAGTGTCGGCACCGGCAGTATATTTCGGTGCGATATCGCTCATGACATCATCAAGCGGTTCGAGCCACCCTGCGGCAGCCCAGTCCTGTACCCATCGCTCGTTAGCCGCCATGATATCGACACTCGGGTCCCCCGAAGAAAGTATGGCAAGCTCCTTATCAAACAGATGCGTCTCAGCCTGTTCAATCACCTCAATAGGAATCTCATTTTCCTCGCCCCAGGTTTTTCGCATCATATCGATACCCGGGTCTCCTGAAAGAGAGCCAGCATTTATGAGAACCATTTTTTCCGGCTTCTGTTCAGATTGTCCTGCTGCATACACATTGAACCCGGTTATAACAAGTAGAACCAAAAAAATAACTGTAAACCTTTTCATACGATACCTCCTTAGTTTTTAACATTCTCTTCGGACTTTCTCCTTTGTCCAAATTCTTAAAATACCATGTCCCGATCGCTTATATTTTCGATTTTGACATGATCTCGAGATAGAACCAGGCGATGACCAAGGTTATGACCAACATGATTACCGAGAGTCCTGAATTATAACCGTAATCAAGATATGTCATCTTCTCCTTAAGTAATACCGCAAGCATTTTCGTAGTCATTCCTGGACCACCTCCCGTCATTGAATAGGGAAGTGGAAAATGTCTGAATGAGAACATCGTTTGTATCAGCATCACGATTAAAATCTGCTGGCGAATCAACGGGAGAGTTATTGAGAAGAAACATCTGAAAAATCCAGCTCCGTCAATTTCCGCGGATTCGTATATCTCTGAGGATATCGACTTGATTCCAGCAAGGAGGATCAAGGTTGCGAAAGGTGTCGATGCCCAGAGATGGGCTGTCACTAGAGAGGCCATTGCGAATGTGTGGTCACCAAGAAAATTGATTGGCTGCCTGATCAGACCTAGAGAGAGAAGAAGAAAATTTACAATACCGAATTCGGCGTTGAGCATCCATCTAAAGGTGACACCTACAGCAACCATGGAAACCATGTATGGCATGATGACAAAAAGTCTTATGCCTCCCTCTGCCTTTTTCAATGAATTGATAACTACTGCGAAAACAATGGCGAGCAGGGCTTGTCCTACCACACTTCCAAGTGTGAAAACAACGGTAGCTTTGAGCGAAACATAGAAGTTTGGGTCTGTAAGAATCGTAAGGTAATTGTTCAAGCCATTGAATCCGGTTCTTTGCCCGTAATAAAATTTGCTGAAGCTAAGAAATATGACATAGAGGATTGGGAAGACAACGACCATGAGCAAAATGATAATGCTTGGTGCTAGAAAAAGGTATCCGCTAATTACATTTCTTCTGCTTCTGCTCTGTATTAGCGACATAATATTCCTTGAAACTTAAAATAATTTATTATATAATATAATATAAAAACCTACTAAAATTATATACGACAGAATGGGTGCTGTCAAGAACTTTTTCCCCTAACGCCGTAAAGGGAAATTCCAGACGGGAAGGATTAACTATGGATAATGTAAAGGAGTACCTCGGTAAAATAATTACTCTACTCACCCGGATTGTTGATGAGCAACAGGGAAACATCGATCAGGCGGCAGATGAAATTGTGAAACGGATCGGGCAAGACCGGCTCGTGTATGTGATTGGAACAGGTGCGCATTCAATGATGGTTGCCATGGAACTCTTTAAGCGGGCAGGGGGAATCACACAGTTCGCACCGATTTTTCCTCCAGGTCTAGGTGATTTTGAAGGGCATCCGAAGACAGAACGTCTAACTGGATACGCCCCTCTTGTTCTGGATTACTACCGGGTCCGGGAGGGTGACATCCTGATCATTGCAAATGTGAACGGTATCAACGCACTTACGATTGATACGGCTCTTGAGTGCAGAAAGCGCGGCATATTCACTATAGGAATCACGTCACGAGACTTTGCAAATGGGGTCGAGAAAAATATACCGTCGCGCCACCCCTCGAATAAAAATCTGCATGACCTTGTGGATATTGTTATCGATGCGTATGTGCCGCCTGGGGACGCGCTCCTGGAGATCGAAGGGGTTGATGTCCCCGTCGGACCAGGTTCCACCTATCCCATGGTTTTCATTGCAAACGCTCTAATGATAAGAGTGGTCGAAAAACAGCTGTCGTTGGGGATGAAACCTGAGGTGCGTAAAAGTGGAAACCTCAAGGGAGGCATCGAACGAAGCCGGAAGTTTTTTGATGAAAAATATTATCACCGGATAAAGCACTACTGAGACTTCAAAAGGAGCAACGGAACAATATGAAAATGTTGACGTCGAAAGGTTCGATTAACCGCCAAGAATTGATTCATAGGCTCATCCTGTTGTTCATCATTGCATTGATCATAGTCTGGTCTATCGGACCGATCTACTGGATTGTGATCACGGGACTTAAAAATACGAAAGAGGTATATATGTCTCCACCGACCCTCTTCCCTAGGGATCCGACCTTGAAAAACTTCGTGACAATCTTCACGGAACGACCTTTCGCTTTCTATCTGAGGAATTCAGCGATAGTCTCATCGATTACCGTGATTATCTCCACTTTCTTCGCGACTCTTGCAGGGTATGCATTTGCCAAGATGAATATCAAAGGTAAATCTATCTGGCTTCTTGTTATTCTACTCACCAGAGCCGTTCCTCCTGCGTCTCTTTTGGTTCCATTCTACATTATGGGGAAATCGTTCCATCTCATTAACACCCTTGTTATCCTTATACTTGGATATATATATTTAACATTGCCTCTGAATATCTGGATCATCATCGGTTTTTTCGAACAGTTTCCCGATGAACTGATAGATGCCGCAGAAATTGATGGATGTACGCGTACATCGGCTCTTTTCCATGTAGTGTTGCCATCGCTCCTTCCGGCTCTCACGGCAGTAGGAATCATCACCTTCATGCTCTCATGGAATGAATTACTATATGGCGTGGTTTTTACCAATACAAAAGCTGCGAAGACACTCTCGCCTGGACTCACCGACTTCTTTGGGGACTTTCATATCTTCTGGAACCAGCTGGCATCCGCATCAATCATCGCGATCCTGCCCGCTGTGGTTTTCACGGTTTTCTTTTCACGGTATCTTGTTTCAGGTCTTATCAGAGGGGCCATTAAAGGATAAAAGGAGGCGATATGGTTAATCACACATACTGTAGAATTCCAGCTCGAACTGGTTACTTCTCGGCTACCATTGATTGTGACAGACTCATCAATCTCTCTTTTGTACCTGCTCCGTCGGAACCAGTAGAAGAACTATGGCTGACACCAGGGCTCTTTGATATTCAGGTGAATGGTATGCTCGGGTACAACCTCTCAGGAGAAGATCTTTCAGTAAGTCAGGTCGTTGAAATCGAACGGGAACTTGAAAGACGAGGAGTGACAAGATGGTGTCCAACGGTAACTACACAGGATCCGGTTATTGTCGAACGGAATTTAAATATACTACACTCGGCGATTGAGGAAAACGCTGTTCAAAATGTACACTGCATTCATCTCGAAGGGCATTACATTTCAGCCGAAGATGGGTATCGCGGGGTTCACATGAAACGTTGGGTCCGTGATCCCGATCCCGAAGAATTCGATCGATGGCAGGCAGCGGCCGGAGGACATATAGGTCTCTTCTCTCTCGCTCCCGAACGTGAAGGTGCTCTTGAGTTTATTCATAAACTGAAACTGGAGGGAGTGAAGACCGCTCTAGTGCATCATAACGCAGGATACGAAAGAATTCGTTCTGCGATAGCAAACGGGGCCGATCTCGCGACGCACCTTGTGAATGGCTGTGCCAGTATGATCCACCGCCAGCACAACGTCATCTGGGCCCAGCTCTCTCTAGACGATCTATGGGCTAGCTTTATACCGGACGGTTATCATATCCCGCATTATACATTACGAGCGGTCATTAGAGCGAAAGGTAAAGAGAGATCGATTCTCGTTTCTGATCTCGCCCATCTTTCTGGACTCCCCGAAGGCGAATATACTAAAAATGGTTTAACGGTCGTCCTCAAAGACGGTGGCCTCTGGGTAAAGAGTGAAGGAACAAACTTATTGAGCGGTGCTATAAAAACCCTCAACGAAGGATGTGAATATCTTGCGGTTCATGCGGGCTTCACAATTGAAGAGGCGCTGGTTTTGGCTTCATTGAATCCAGCCAGATACATGGGAGTGGAACATAAGACTCAACTCTATCCTGGGTATAAGGGACCGTTAGTCCTGTTCTCTTGGAAAGATCAAAAACTAATAATCAAGGAAGTACACAATTGTCATGGATAAGGTAGCCCGAGTCAACTTAAGTGAACTCATCGCAGAGAAATTAAAAAATGATATCACTAAGGGGAAGTTCAAGCCCGGAGACCGGCTTCCGACACACGAAGAACTTTGCGAGAAATGGGGAGTAAGCCGGGTTACACTTCGTGAGGCACTGAAAAAACTTGAAACCGAGGGAATTGTCGAAATCCATCAAAGACGGGAAACCTTTGTCCGCAAGGCCCGTGAGGAAATCTTTGACAATACTTTAGATATTTCCAATTCCATGCAAAAAATGAAGTGTTGCTTCTTATGCTAGAGAAAATCCAAACGCTCGACCAGGATCAACAGAGGGAAATGTTCGGGTACGGAAAAGAGATTGATTCAATCTTAAACAGTCTGAATGATCACTGGAAAATTTATACAATGCTAAAGAATCATGATGATAAAGGAGTTGCTATGAAGATGAAGGAACATATAGCCAAAATGGAAAAACATGTCAAAATGACATCTTTCCATATCGACACGGAAAGTCTTCCAAAAAAAATTAAGGAGTGGGGGTCTCTCGTGGATTTAGTGAATAAGCAAACAGCGGACACTACCGCGGAATTCTCTCTTTCTCTCATCTCCTACGAAAAAGAGCACTACTCAGGATTTCACAATGATACCGAGTATATTTACATCATTGAAGGGAAGGGGAAAGCAAAGATCGCAGGAGATGAAATTTCTTTCACAAAAGGCTCACTGTTGACAATTCCTGCTGGAACGGAGCACGCGATTTGCGTAGTTGAACAAAGCCCGGTACGTGCGTTTCTAGTACACGTGCGATAAATCAAATTAAGGAGTAAATAAATGGAATCCTGGTTCAAATCTAATGTGCTTGCTGATAAAACTGCTCTAGTAATTGGAGGCTCTTCAGAGAGTGGTCCTGTTGTATGTAAAATTCTAAATGAACATGGTGCGAAAGTTGCGTTCACGTACTATAAAAATGAAACACATGCACGTGAAATAGAGAAGGAACTCAGTGAAAAACAAAAGTCAAAGGCATACTACTTCGATCTGCTGGACATGACACAGGTGTTTGGACTTCTTCCCGAAATTGAGCGTAATTTCGGACGAATTGATATCTTAATAAATCTAGGAGGCCCGCCTCCGATTTATACAGACTTCCACGTATTGAATGAAAATGAGTTCGACAGAATGATGGATTCGCATTTCAAAGGATGCTTCTTTTTATCGCTTGAAGCGGCAAAACGTATGGAATCCAGTGGGGGCGGTGTCATCATCAATATTTCAGCAACGAGCAGCATGAAATACAGTCACAGTGTATACGGTCTTGCGAAAGCTTGCGTAAAGGAGATGACCAGATTCCTAGCCTATACATTTGCACCCACAGTCCGGATACTTACAATTGTTCCTGGGCTAATTGATATCAAAGAAGTTGATCTAGATCTGAGAAACGCTCGAGCTGAGGCTTCTCCTCTCAAAAGAAATGTTACCGCGGAAGAAATCGCGCAACTCGTGATCGCAGCCACCTCTCCAGCTTTTATAAGTATAACAGGAGAGAGTATTATCGCTGATGCTGGTTTTTATCTATTACACCCATGATTTCCCTGGCTTTATCTTTGATATGGATGGCGCCCGCATACTATTAATTAATAACAGGAAGAAGGTATGAAGACTTATATTCTTGATTCGAAGCAGGAACTTGGAGCAGTAGCGGCAGAGAGCGGTGCCGATGCAATCCGTCGCGCGATTCTGGAAAAAGGACGTGCAAATATTATCCTCGCAACCGGTGCGAGTCAGTTTGAGATGTTCGAACACCTGACAGCTATGAAAGATATTGATTGGTCAAAAGTAATAGCCTATCACCTTGATGAATACATTGGCATTCCAAAAACACATCCTGCAAGCTTCCGCAAATATCTCAAGGAACGGTTCGTTAACAATGTGCCGTCACTTGCCGGTTTCTTCTTTATCGAAGGTGATGCCCAAGATATTAAGGCGGAATGTCTTAGACTTAGTGAACTGATTTCACGTTGCACTATTGATGTCGCCTTTGTTGGAATTGGAGAGAACGGACATCTCGCCTTTAATGACCCGCCAGCTGATTTCAAAACAGAAGATCCTTATCTTATAGTCGAGTTGGATTCTGACTGTAGGAAACAACAGCTAAGTGAAGGCTGGTTCAAAACACTTGAAGAGGTGCCAAAGAGAGCAATTTCAATGAGCATCAAACAAATAATGAAGAGCAGTGTGCTCATCGTCTCAGTTCCCGAACGGAGGAAGGCGAAAGCGGTTAAGTGCGCGGTAGAAGGCGAGGTAACGAACAGCTGTCCGTCATCAATCCTCCAGAACCACCCCGACTGCAGGCTGTTCCTCGACACCAACTCCGCCGCACTCCTCACGAAGAAATGAAAGCTTTAAGAAATGATGAGAGCCTCTGTGAGAATTCTTTATCCACCTTTTCAGTAAAAATATTATAAAAAAACCAGAAAATACAGGGCTGTTGCAATAAGTTGCAGCAGCCCCAATACTTTCCACCAATATAAATTGAAATAAACTGAAGGGCGGATACCCCACTAGAATAATTTATAATTATATTTAGATTTTTATTTTTTAAGATATTTTTTTGGTATTTCAGCTCCTACAACATAAAGGATGTTTGGACTTTTAACCATCTGGTAAACTTTAATTTTAAATTCGGGAATGCAGGAAATCATTATATAAGCATCCTTTGGTCTTGCTCCATATTCTTCCACCATCCAACTCATAAGATTGATTACAGCTTTATATACTGCATTCTCTAAGGGTTTATCTGCAAATAATTGGATAATTGATTCTTCTCTCTCTATTCTCGCATATGGAATTTTCTTATTTTTTATTACTTTACAACTCAATGTAACTTCAGCTTTAACTTCATTAGCAGAACAAGTCCACTCTGTATCTCCCTGACTTGCATGAACATCCCCTAAAAAAAGTAAGGCTCCATCGTGGAAGCAATTTAAATATAGTTTACTTCCTTCTTTAATATCTTTACAATCCCAATTTCCACCCTTGTGAGAAGTTAGAAAAAGTTACCGAATTATTAACCTGGTACACCTTCCCTTTTATTCTCATTTATTCTTCCTTCCCAATATATTTTTTCATAAGCTCTTTTGCCTTACTTAACCCTTCTTCTGTTAGATATACTGATTTTGCGCGTTTATTTCCATCAATGTATCCTTCCTCATTTAATTCATCTAGGGCGTCAAAAGGATAACCTTTCCAGCTCCTTTGAACTTTTGTAAGACCGGCATCTTCTTTCCATGATGTAAGATATATCAGTAATAGAGTCAGTTCTTTTATTGTTTCGTCCATTATGTTTCCCACCTTAATTACTTATCTTTAATATATTTCATAATCACCAGAATAATAAAATGGGATGTGTCACTATTTATTCTAAACTTGTGAAGCCCCATTTATTCTATTTCTTCCAACACCCTGCTTTAGCATCCCAAATTTTGTTCCCTTTGTTTTTGTCCTTAATTGAGTCCACTATCGGTTTCAAGAAGGAAGTTATTCTCTCCATTATTTCATTAAATCCCTGATTTACATCGTGAAGTCGTGATTTTCGGAAAAAAGCACTCCACTGCCTCTGTTTTTCTTCATCTCTATGGAACTCTAACCGAAAAATTAATGGGTTATCTGGGATTGAGGTTTTTCTTCTATGAAAAGTAGATTCAATTGCCTTTTTAAGTCTATCACTTTGAAAATTATAACTAACAGAAAGGGTATAGATATCATAAAAATCCTTTATACGACTATTAACCATAGCCAATTTAACCATGGCTTCAAATTTCTCAGAGATAATACTTTCTATTGAATAAACCTTAATCCTCGGTGGCTTTTCCTCTAATAAAGTTGGAAACTCCATTTCCATAGCCCGAGGAATGATTACATCTCCAAAACCAATATCCATTTGTAATTTTTTTCTTGCTTGACCTAAAGTTGCACCTATCTTAATTCGTATTCCCTCATAATCCGCATCTTCTTTTACCCGTTCTGAGATTACAGAACAAGGAAAAAATTTAACACCATCATCACAGGGTATATTAGCAATGATTTTAAAAATATGTTCAAGCTCAGCGGGATCGTTTTTTATCTCCTTCGCGAGAAAATCGATATCTTTGGTCGGGCGTGATCTTGGCATCTTTAAGCAGATTAATAAAAGTCCACCTTTCAATATAAAACGGTTAGAAAATTCAGAAATTGCCAGACGATAGAGAAATCTTTCCTGAAACTATCGTAATAGAAGGAAATCAAAATCTACCTTTTCTGCTCTTGCAATGTTCATAAGTTTTGCTCTTATTGAAGCAGCTTTATTTTTAACTTCTCTTTCCATATTTACTCCTCCATCAACTTTTAAATCATAGCATTAAGCCAGGTTTGCAACAGTGTCTTGATTCGACAAATTTCAGCATATTCAAGTAGTTTTTCCAGATTACGATCCTTACGCTTGAGATATTCAGAAAGTCCTTCCTTGGCTATATCAAGACCCAGCTTGTTACGATATCGAAAACAATCGCATATAGTTTTTTCCGGATTATAGATACGAATTTCATGAGCTTTAATCTTTATCTTGTTAATGCCTGCTTCAAATTGTTTTTTTGAAAAATGATAGAATTCAACAGGTGGGTACTCAATTTTCGGTCTCCTTGATCCCCGACAGATAGCCATTGATATAACTGAAGGGTTGAAAGTAGTCAGTTCATAATAAGATAGGGCTGAAAAAAGGCATATAACCCCTCCCGGAACAGCACGGGCGAGATCAACAAAACCCTGATTAGAAATTAGAGGAATCTCTGCCAGCCGATAGAGACCCCTCTTCACCTGTACTACTTGCCCTTTTTCCCTTACTCTTTTTATATTACGAGTATGTATTCCTGCTGCCAGAATATCTTTTGTCCTGGCAAAACCTTTATGCTTCTTAAAAACTTTATGGATTCTTTCATCTTTCTTATTCATAGAAACCTCTCTGGACATAACTGTATACACATTATAATATATGTAAGCGTTTTTGTCCAGTTTTTATTTTTTATCATCTTCCGCACTTTTTAATTCTTTCTCTTACCCACTTCCAATCGGGATCACCGTAATTAAAAAATGGTTTAAAGTTGTCCTTTAGCCATTCATAATAATCATCTTCAACATACTTACAGAAAGCCTCTATAAGTGCTTCTTTAGAAATATCTCTAAATATTTCCATTTCCTCAAGTTCTTCCTCTAAGAATTCTCTTACAACTTTTCTGTCAAGCATGACACTTCCCCCTGTTATTGAGTAACCTTTTAAGAAAATGGGACCTGTTATCTCTATTTATTTAAATTCACTTTACACCTCAAAAACCTCTCCATCTGAAATCTGTTCTATCTTCTGGCTAAACAAACCACTATATTTATCAGGATGAAAAGTATGAATCGGGATTATTTCCCCCGGCTTTAATTTTTTTACCACTTTTTTCAAGGTATCAATCTCGGCATGCCCGCTGGTATGAACCTGATAAAACTTCATATTCTTTTTCTTTATAAATCTCATCATCTTCTGCATGGAATCATCCTGTAAATACCCTTCCCACAACGAATAAATAAATGTAGACCCTTCAATGTTTTTAATTGATTTAAGGTCTTTCAACATCGAGGGCCTGACCATCATCATTATTTCCCCGCTCCTATCAGAAATCTCTTTCTTGGTAATCTTATAACCTTTATACCTATACATTAATTCTTCTCTACCTTGCTGTGTTATTCTCTTGCAGAGCCAATAAGGAAAAAAAACTCTGATGTTTGAATAATTTTTAGAAGGGTAAGGAATCCTGGCACAATCTTTTAGGTAACCAAGAATATTGGCAGTATAAAAATCAATGGCAAATATTTTCCTTAACTCTTCCCACTCTCAATAGGATGATAATTTGAAATACTCCCTCTAACCGGGGAAAATATTACGGTTAAATCTATAATTTTTTTGGCAGCCTCACCCAAGTAAAAACAGATATCCTTATTGAGATAACCGAAAAAACCATAATGGTCTATATGCGAATGTGAAATAAGTACTCCGTCAATCATCTTCTTTTTAGTATCCCAAGCATAAACTCCGCCAATATCAGGTAGTACCTTTCCCTTTACCAGCTCAGGACCGGGCGTATTTTCATGCTCCTTAAAATTAAACCTATCTCCATCCTTCTTTACCAAAGGCATACCGATGTCAATCAATATTCTGCTTTTTTTACTTTGTATCTCCACACATGAGCCGCCAATTTCATGTGTTCCCCGGTGAATGATTAATTTCATGGTTTTAAAACAAGGCCTTTCAGTTTTTCCATCAATACACTTTCACACCATTGTTCTATAAGAAAAACATTATTATAGGAGGATTCGGGGCCACAACTTCTAAATGCAATTATTTCATTGTTTTTATATAAATTTAAAAAATGTCCTTTTAAAATTCTTGAAATAAAAATATGAAATTATGAAGTCTGAAGCCCATATTTTCTAAAAATTGAAATCTAAATATTAAACTATCTTATTCAATTCCTCAATTATCCATATCATTCCCTCAGTATCTAAACCACAATAATTTAAAAGATTCTCCCTTATCTTCTCTATATTTTTCAAATCAGCTTTAATATGGCTATAGAAGTATTTCATGCTGGAATCTGTTCCATCAGAAATTTCTAAATCCGAATAATCTTTTCCTGTAATTGCAGGAAGAACAGCTTTTAAAGAATATCTTCCTTTCTGAACAGGATTATAATAATCATAATTTTTAAAAGGTTCTGCTAAATCGATGGCTCTGTTTATTGTATTCTCAATAAAACTCTCGTATCCTGGGAAATCTTCTGATAATTTCTTTAGCACACCTATTTCAAAGGTTTTATTAAAGACAATAACACTCCCTGATTGTCCAATTTCTTTTCCCAACCTATCCAATAATTCAGGCCTGGGATCTTTTTCTCTCCGGGCAAGGAAATCAAAATGTTTTACTTTATTATTTTCATCCTGGATATGAAGTGAATATTGAAAAGGAATTTTCTGGTATGGTCTTGATTGATCAAATATCGGGATTGCAGTATCGAATGTTTCAAAATCTAAATAATAAAGCGGGTATTGTAATTTTTTTAAAAAATTTCTTATTTTATCTTTATTGATTATTATTCTATTTTCATCAACTGCTTCTTTAATGACCCGGTCTTTGTGTGAAGATAATATTTCGTCTCTTGGAATATCTTTGATAGCTAATATCCCATCCTCGAATAACTCCCAGTATTTCCGCCAGTTAGTCAACTGTAAAACATGATATTCCGGAAGCTTACCCCAACATTCATCTTTTAAAGGACAGTCATATGGTTTATTGCATTTTTTAGAAATTGAGACTTCAGGAGGTTTTGCCTGTTTTATTATTTCAATATATTTCTCTGAGTTTTCCTCAATATCATCAATTTGATTGACTTCCTCGGTTACATCTTCTTGCAATACCAATTCATTTGGAGTGATACTCCCTTGCTTAATATAGTTTTTATTAATATATTCAATAAAACACTTTTTTACATCTATACCATTTTTCTCACAAATATATTTTTGGAATGCCAAATCGGGAATATGTTCATCCTTTATTTTTGCTGATGCTTTTATCTCATGGAGGTTCCATCCATCAACTGAAGGCTCGAGTATATCACTTTTAAAGAAAAGATCCTTATACGCCATGCTTGCTTCGAAAATTGTTTTGCCTTGATGGATTAAATTTCGTGTCTCTTTAATATTTTCGCCATGATTAAGATTGCCTAAATCTACACCGTCAGGGAAAAGTTTTTTTACATACTTCTCAAAGTCTCTTCCCTGGGCAAATTTATGTTGGTCATACAAAGAAAGTTCCGGCAATTGATGTCTAGAAGAAAACCATAAAAGCCTCGGGCATCGCTGTCCACTCATATATAGAGATTTAGTCAGATAATTCATTATAATAACTTCTTTTTTTTAAAAATAAGGACATCCCGTTTATTACTATTATTGCTTTATTGCTTGATGAAATATATTCAATACCTTAGCTTTGTTTCCGGATTTATCCAATCACTCTAATCGCCAACTAAATGCCAACCAATTATCAAAAATGCTCCAGAAATTATTTTTAATTTTTAACCACTATAATTGAAAATAATTATTGTTCGACAATCATCCAACCATTATTCTTTAATATATCTTTTTGCGCTTCCAAATTTTTTCCATCAATATTATTTAAGTTATTATTTTTATCCATACAAAGAAATTCTTCTATATGGTTAGAAATATTTTTACCCGAAGATGAATCATATTCAAAATGTTTTATCATTCCCCATTTTTTTTCTAAAATGCATATACAAAATAAAATAAATTTTTTACTACCTTCGCCTTTATATTTTTTAAAAGATAAAATAAATTTATTAAAAACTGAAGGAAGAGTACCTTTATCAATATTCTCTAAAATATGAAACCAATTCCCATGTTCTTTTTCTTTAATTATTTTCTCAATATCTTTAATGATATTTTTAATATCTGGATTATGTGCTTTAAACTCAACATTTGCTTTCTTTTTAAATTCATCTTTACTAAAAATATAAATACTTAAATCAGAAAGAGCACTTACAGCAGTTTTTCCGCTTTGTATATAAGCATTGTCTGTAGGCGTTTCAATTGAATAAAAATAATTTAGATTATTTAAAATATTACAATATAAAGTTCTTACTTCTTGTTCACTTATTCTTTTTATATCCTCACCCTTTTTATTTTTTTTCCTCTTTTTTGGAAAAATCAATCTTGGAGATAATCCAGAGGGTTTCTCTCCAAAAAAACTCACATTCCACAAATCATGCGATAACCTTCTATTAATTTCAATTAAATCTTCGATAATCATAATAAATCCTCCTAATTTTATTTTTTTTAAATTTAGTGAAAATAAGAACACATCCTATTTTTTCTATGGTTTAGCTTTCCATTTAACGAGGTCATTCTTTAGGACACCTATAATATTAATACCTAAAGCTTCAACCATCTGGTTAAGAAACTTCTCAGATCCTATAGGTTTTCTGCTAAAAGTTACCGAATTATTGACTTGGCACACCTTCCCTATTTATTACTATGATTGAGAACATACATAATGACAATTCCTCCTTAACGGGCATTTTTCACAATCGGGCTTTCCGGGGATGCAAATTAGGGCGGTAAAATCTAGGATAGCAAGGTTAGCTTTTCGGGGGTTTCTCACGGATGCATATATTTTAGCTACTTCTATAACGTGTTTATCTCTTCTCCCTTCTTTTGATGTCTTGATCCCGAAATATCTTCTGAACAATCTTACAATATTGCTATCAACTATCCATTCTTTTTTGTTGTAAGCTATGGACAACACCGCTCCTGCTACGTACTCACCTACCCCGGATAAAGTAGTTAATTCTTCTCTTGTTTCAGGAATTTTACATTGATATCTTTCTCTGACTTCTCGTGCTACTGAACCGAATGCAGGAGTGCGCCACTTTAATCCCAAAGGGTAGAGGATTTGCTCTAACTTTTTATCTTCAGCGTTTGCCACGGCTTCAACGTCTGGATATTCTGTGAATAGTTGTTCGTAAACTTGTTTAACCTGGTCTGCTTTTGTTCGCCTGAGCATCATTTCAGCAATTAAAACTTTAAAGGGATCACGGGTTTCCCTCCATGGATAGTCTCGTCCGTTCTTGTTGAACCAGCGAATAATTTTATTCCTGAATACGAGGATATCTTTTACAGAAGGTATGTCTTTCAATAATTTATTTTTCATAGATCTTCTTCAGCTCCCTGATAACCGTCCGGGCAATGGCACTCGCAAGTAAAGGAGGAACTGCATTACCGACCTGCTTGAATTGTTCAGTTCTGGGGCCTTCAAATTTAAAGTTGTCAGGAAATGACTGGCACCGGGCTGCCTCTCTAACAGAAAAAGACCTGCACTGATTGATATCCGGATGTATATAATAATGTCCATCTTTACAGATATGGGCAGTGATGGTTGAAGATGGGCGACTCCACCATTGAACCTTGAATCTATCCAGAAATTTATCAAGATGTCTGTGGTTCGGGATGAGCTCAGGCATTTTTTCCATGAGGTCGTTCAAGGTTGCAGCACCATTGCCATTTTTGTAATGCTCGATAAAGAATCTATATCTTTCAAGGTCGCTTTTCATATGCGTTCTTGCTCTGTGATTGATAACCCCCGGAGAATCTTTTCTCATTTTTATCTGATAATATTTCAGATCTATACTGCAATTGTAAGAGCCAAACCAGCCGTCACTTCCTTCACCCGGTTTCAATGCTGGTAAATCACCAATAGCATCATCAATGGTAAGGGAATCATTTTTTCTACTTTTTAATGCCTGTTTCTGTAATCCGGTGAATATCTCTTTTATCCCCGGATTTTTATCGTCCAGAGACCTTTTATATCCAATGAGAATTAACCTTTTTCTGCTTTGCGGGATATAGAAATCTGCACTATCAAGAATGTAACTGCACGGATCTTCATAAATTTGTTCTAAAGGTGGTGTAATTTCGTAAGGAGGATTTAATGACGAAAAATCGTTCAATATTTTGATAAATATCTCTTTCCCTTCCGCCCTTGCTGTAAAAAGTCCAGGAACATTTTCATAAACAAAAAATTCAGGCTGAAGACGTTCAAGTATTTCAAGATAATATTTATAAAGATAATGCCTCCCGTCATTTTCCATCCTGAATGGGTCCCTTGCTCTCCCTGCAAGGGAATATGGCTGGCATGGAGGACCTCCAATAAGTACATGGAATTTTGAAGCACCATGAAGCTTTTTATTGGATTCGATTTTATCAAATATTTGTCCCATTCCATCCTCTCCGAAGGTTGCTTGAATAACCCGATGAGAAATTGATTTTTTGAGCTCCGGGAATCTATTCAGGATATCTTCCCGGGAAACTTCTTCCCTGAGGTATCTATGGTATAAATAACCTTTCCCGATCTCTTTCAGTCCATGATATATATGGCGTGTCCTGAGAGTTTCGCACGCCCATTTATCCATTTCCACCTGGGCGATGATATCGAATCCCACTTGTTTGAATCCCTCACTTAATCCACCACAGCCGGCAAAAAGGTCTATTGCATAAAATCTGTCTTTATTCTTGTTCATTTTCCCTCATCTCTGCAAAAATCTTATCAAGCCTTTCGTATAACTCCTCCACGGAGAAAACCGTGGTATCCCTGTTTTCAAATTCTTTATGAATTGCTTTTGTAAGAGGTCTTAACCAGTTCTGTCTTGCGGAAACATTACTTTCCTTTGCCTTTTTTCCCAGCCATTCTATAATACGTGGATCGTTTTTTGTTTCCTTTCTATCAAAGAATTCACTCCAGGATGTCCAGTCTCCTGCCATTTGAACAAACTCCCAGAGGAACCTTGATAATTTATAACAATATGAAAAATGACTTGTTTCAGGGTCTCTTCTTACCCGTTCCGTAAGAGGGCCGGGAGCGAGTGCGCCGGCGTAGTCATAAATTGCCCGCCAGACAAATTCTCTGTCTTCAGCGGCAACTATAGACGTATCCGTAACGAAGTCGAGTCGCTTCCCAACTTCATACCACAGTTTTATAACTTCGCCTTTCTTCCCCTTCAATTTCAGAAATCCTGTTGATTCCATTTCCTTTTTAATTTCACTCACTTTATTTGAGAGGAATTCATCGAGTCTTTCTGCCTGCTCTCTCAATTCCCCCGTGAGCAATCTTTTCGTCTTGAAGACCTTTACCTTTTCAGCTTTTCCATCAATCATTCTGGTTTCTCTGATTATGATAGCCATCAGTCAAATTCCCCCATCCGGAATCTGTGAATGAATTCTCCTATTTTACGAAGGGTCTTTCGCAACACAGCATCGGGATTATCTTTATCCTCGGTGTCGAATAATACCGGATTTTCCTGAAGCAAGTCGTATCTGCACATCTCATGCCCCATCAACCATACAAGATAAGCTGCGAGGTCATCCTCCTGACCCTGTACAGCCTCATTTGCTGGATGGTTAATATTATACTGCAATACAAGGCCTCCCCTTTCACCGGTGAGGGACTCCGCCATAATCATTTTTGCGCGCTCTGGAAATTCCATTGGTTCGCATTTCTCAAAAAGACCATGTTCTGGAGGGTCTTCCTCAAGGTAGAAGCTCCTATTTTCAACATCAAGTTTTGTTGTCTTATCCTCGTCTCTGAGTGATATTATCATCGCCACAATGGTATGTCGTCCTGTGCTTGGGAAATCCGCCTGCTGAAATGTTTCCTGATACGGACCGATATGATCTGAGCTGTGCTGGGGCGGAATAATAAAGTCCTGCTCGGCATAGGTTTTGATTAACCTGTCATAGAACCTCACAAACAACTTGAATCTTACAATTACCTCGGTAACAGAATCGTTAACAATCCTGGCTCTGATATTCGATATGCTTTCACCATAGTTAACGCGCAGGTCGTCCTGCCTCGGGAAATTCATATCATCAAACTTGATGTAGATTTCCTTCGGAGTTCTAGGGCCACCGCCACCTCCTCCACCCCTTCTGCCCGGACCTATACCTATTCCGATCTCTCTTGCAAATCTGTTGATTGCGACTAAAGCCCTTCTTTCAGCATTCCGCTGATGCTGCCTTCGCAGTTCCCTAGCATCGATACCGTAACCGAGTTTTTCTTGGGCGAATCTCATTATTTCATCTTCCACAAACCTCTTAACCGCTCCGGGCTGTGCCCTCCTGAAATCATAGGAATAGTGCTCTATGCCCTCATCTTCCAGTAAAGCCTCTTCAGTATCACGATCAAAGTTTATATAACCATAAAGTCTTTCCGCAATTTCCCTTCCCATATACCTTGGTTCAATTTTACATATTTTCATTCCGTCTCTCTGAATAGCGACTCCTCTTATATCTTCAGGGACAGCTTTATCGCTGTTATATACTATATGTAGATTCTTTATCCGGGTCTCTCCAAAACTTACAGGAATTCTTTGATTTCCCTTGAGCCAAACCTTAAATTTTCCGGAATCTTCATCCTTTAAATCAAACTCCTTTGGAATGCTTGCGATTTTTTCTCGCCCACCTGCTTTTACCCTGATAGTGGCATCATGTTTCTGGATTATTTCCCACCACGTTTCACCTATGTAACGCACAAAACGCCCACTTTTGATATCATAAACCAGCTCATCAAGAGGGCTGACGATGATAACCCTGGTACCAACAGACGACAGGGGTTGAATCAAATTGCTGGTCATTTCCCTCAATTTCTGTTTACCGTCTTCACCATCATAAGCTGCAACAGGAGATTCTGTCCTTATCACGGTCCTGAATCCGAACCTGTAAGTACCATCATCCCGGAGTGTGTCATATAAAATCGTAAATTCGTTTGATGCAGCGACGAAAATAAATTTACCCCTGCCCCTTGATCCAAGAGTTCTTTCTGCGCGAGGCTGGGTGAAAGCCACACCCTCAAAACGGCCCCATCGTTCCTCACCGGGCAAATCTATTTCATATTCTTCGGGGGTTAAAACTTTGCCTGTAAGTCCTGTTGTTCCCTCGTCCGTCATGAGAAGGAATTTTCTATCCCTTGCTTCGATCAGTTCAAATGTGAAGTTCCATTCCCTCCCCTTCCTGTTTTTTTTGGCACTCCATCCATTTTGTATCGCATCCTTTTGAACAGCATGAGATATTATTGTATGTGTGCGATATCCATCAGCAACTGCCTTCACATCCTCGGGCCAGTTGCGGACGGTCCTGCGCAGTTCAACCCCCTTGAGGTAGCTGTCAATCAATCTTTCTGACATAATTCTCCTCCTTCAAAATTTTTAAGGATCGGCTTGCGTATAATGTCCCGCGTGTATACGCTGTTAGGTGCAGAGTAAGTTACCCCATTCACTACTCTTACGAGGTCTTCCTTTAGGACGTCTATCTATAATAATACCTAAAATAATAATACCTAAAGCCTCAACCATCTGATGAAAAAACTCTCAGATCCTATAGGTTTTCCGCTAAAAGTTACCGAATTATTGACTTTGCACACCTTCCCTATTTATCTAATTTAAAAGTAAAATATTAATTATCTAAGAAAATGGGATGTGTCTATTTATTTAAATTCTATCCGTAATGGTCTGGTCATGTTGCTAATATAGTAGATCCTTTGTTATATTGCAAGACCTAACCCCCTATTTCACTAATTTTTCACATCGATTTTAAACTTCATTTTATGCAAAAAATGATTAATATCCTCGTAAAAATCAAAAACTTCTTTATATTTTATTACTAGTCCATTTTCATATTGTTTAATATCTTTTCCTAAAAAACCATAATCATTTATGGGCATATTTAAAAATCTCCTTATACAAAACTTTATTTTATAATTATTTAGTTAGAGACGTATTCAAAATTTCCAACATCTTACCAATATCACTAAACCAATATTGCGAGTGTTCTGGAAATCTTTGACGTACTATTGAAACATCTTTTGAGACAAAAAATAACTTTACGCTTACTTTAAATCCATTGTAATTAATTTCTTTAAATTTTTCTTCAAAAATGTTTTTGTATCCATTAAGTTTATCTGCCCAACCTGAATGCTCAATCCCTTTTGGATCAACAAAAACAATAAAGTATTTTTTACCTTTTTGCAGCCAAAAAATAAAATCCGGATTAAAATTACTTATTTTATTTTCATTTGGATTATAGTAGGGGATATAAACTTCATCTAAACTCTCATCTAATTTACTAAACATCCACCAATCAAATTCTTTAAATTTATTATCTTCTGTAGCTAAATAATCTTCTAAGTCCTCAATAAATCTTACTTCGCTGGGAGTTTTAATTATATGACTAATATAACTTATTTTTTCTTCTGTAGAATTAGTTTCAGACCATATCAGAGGAATATAATAATGATGAGCAACGTATTTAATTTTAATTTTCCTTCGATCTTTTTCATAATCTTCTTCACTCTTTATATTTTTTACTTTTTCTGTATATTCTTCTTGGGGTATTTTCCCATATTGTTCTCGTAAATCATTTACTCTATCTGGGAAACTCTTTACTTTTTCTATTTTATTTTGTATCTCATTAATATCTTCCAGATAAACTTTAATATTTTTATAATGTTTTATTTCTTCATCTAATTCTTTTAAATTTTCTAACTCTTGCGGTTTTATACTAAAATAATTAAATATTCGCTGAATAAGTAGATCAATATTTTTAAAACTTTTATTACTATTTTTGAACCTATCCGGATTATTCATACTTTCCTTCAATATCTTAATTTTTTCAGGATCAGAATTATAACGCATAAGAAATACTCTATCATCCTGTATAAATTCAATGTATTTTTTAAGAATTCCTAATTCCTGTTCATGGATTTCAAAACTAGTTAATTCTCTTTTTTTCATAAGAGAATATTTAGCCTCTTTATATGTAGGAACCAGTAATTTATGTTCTTTTACTTCTTTATTAATAAAAAGAGAAAGCTGGGATTCACCCCCTCCTTTTCCTTCTAATTCCAATTTTTCAAGCACAGCCTTTAAGGCCTCTCTGTTAGTTCCAAAAATGAATAATGACTCCATTGGTAACACTTCATCTTGAACCTGATTAAATAAATCTTCTTCTATTTCCTGGGCATTATAAAGTTCTAATAACCTTCTTCTTTTATTCTTTAGTGGCTCAATTCTTACTCCTCGACCTACAGATTGAAGGACAAATTTCCTTGCTTCTTCACCCATCCCAATATTAATGAAATTAATTACATTAGGCCTATTGGAATCCCATCCTTCATAAAAGCTACGAGACCCCATTAAGATATTAATTTCAGAATCTTCTCTGTTTAAATTTTCAAAATAGCTTTCATCTTCAAATCTTTCCTGAATTTCATATCCTACCAGTTCATCCTTTAGCCATCCGGATATATCACCTATTTTTATTAAAGCAAAAGGTTTATCACTGGTCTTTAACTTGAAAGCTAATTCCTTTTTATTGGAAAGTCTTCTTAATATTTCAATTTCTCCGTTTGTTTTTGAATTATATATATGATATAGAATATCTTCTTTAGTAATATTTTTTATAATTCTTTCGTCTATTTTTATTTTTCTATCGGGTTCAAATACAAACTCGGGTTCTACTTTTAATTCTGCCCAAAGTTCGCCTAAAGCATCTTTGAATACCTCTTCCTCAATCTCTCCTTTACCTATCTTTTCCAGCTCTCTAAAAAATAGTTTTAAGTCCGCATTTTCAGTACTTACAGAATTAACTAAAGTTAATAATAGGGGCTTATGATATAAACTTTCATGAATTTTAATTATCTTCTTATAAAACTTTTTCACATAAGTTAACAAAATCAGAGATTTTAAAACTATTTTTTGTTTCTCTTCATCACTATAATCTTCTTTTTCTCTAAATGCTCTTATTTCCTGTTTTAAGATACCGATATGTTTTCCGTAACCTGCATTAATATATTTTTCAAGATTAAAATTATAAGCACAGGTTACTTCATCTCTGCGGTCTACAAAAGTAGCTGAAGAATTAAATAAGAATCCATTTCTGGAGAGGATAGAACATATTTGTTGTCTTTTTGCTTCTTCTCTGTCTCCTTTGTGAGCTTCATCTAAAAATATGTACCATTTTCCATTATTGTCATAATTCTTAAAATCAATAATTTTTTCTTTCTGTTCATCATTTAAGTTATCCGAGCGGTAATAAAATACTGTAATTCCAAATAAATTTCTTTGTCTTTTTACTTCAGGATATTCTTTTAATTCCTTTAAATCTATTTTTATCTCATTGGTATAATTAAATTCATCTACATGCTTTCTTAATTGTTCTATCAAATCATCTCGGTGAGTTAAAAATAAAATATCGTAAGAGGGGATTTCTTTTCTTTCTATTAATTGTTTTAAGATTTGGATTAATTTAATTATAACCAGGGTTTTTCCACTCCCGGTCGCCATCCAAAAACACATACGGTTGATAAAATTTTCGTAAGGGATTTTATTGTCTTCTTGTTGGTAATATTCAGTAAGGAGATTATAAATATTTCTTTTTCGCTTATCTAATTTAATATCTACTTTTTCTTCTAATCCGTTATCTTTATACCATTTGAAAAATTTTCGTTTTCTCTCCTGATTTACTTCTAATCTCTCATCTTCTTGATAATCAGCAAAATCCTCAAAATATTTCCATAAGATGACTATGGCATTCTTTAAAGCGTCTTGTTGATACTCCCAAAGTTTTTTATTCTTAGAAAAATTTTCCAAATTAAAAGAATTCCAATTAGCTGGCAAATCGCCAAATCTCTTTGATTCTTCAATTATATTTTGCAAAAATATTCTCGTCATTATTCCCACCAGATTAAAGGCTTTATAATTTTATAATCTAATTCTTTGATATTTATCTTTTCCCCACCTTCAAATTCTACATAATCAGGAGTTATTTTTTTAACCCATTTACCACATAAATTAGAAAGCGTTTCTGGAATATCAATATTTTCGTAAAGTTTGGATAAATCTACCTTTACTTTGTTATTTTTATAATCAATCTCTAAGGCCTCAAGCATCTTTGAATCTCTCATAAATAAATATTGATTGTAAGGATGTTCATAAGGATTATTGAATAGGTTAGAATCTTCGTATTTTACTTTTCTTAAAGTATCTTCATATTGTTCAAGTTCATAGTATTTGAAGAAGCCACCCGCATTTTGGGGATTATATCTTTCTTTAATATCTTTTTCTTTGGATATACCGCTTTTATCGTAAAATAATACCTGTTTCATTCGGGGAAGAATTACATCGTAAAAATGTTCTCCCATCTCTACTCCAAGCCATTTTCTTTTGATTTTATGAGCTACTGCAGTAGTTGTCCCACTTCCTAAGAAGAAGTCCATAATTATATCTTCTTTGTTTTTCGAAGTAGATTCTATACAACGTTTTAAGAGGATTTCGGAGTTTTCAGTTTGGAAGTCGTGAGTTTGAGAATAACCAGATATGTCTGTCCAATTCTCTCCCAATGAATCCTCATCTAAAAATATTTGAATTACATATTTTTTATCTGAGCAACACTGCTATATTTTATTCTTTAAGTAAAGAGTTACTCCACAATTTTTACACTTTATTCTTGCTTTTCCATTTTTATATAGCTCGTTTAATTTTTCTTGATTTTTTATCCAATGTCTTCCTTTCGGTGGTTCAAACTCTACACCCATCAATATCCTATTTTTGTTTTCTTGTCTTTCTCCGGGTCTATGATCTAAATTTACCCAAAATAATTTTTCTCTTAATAGTACTTTTATCTTTTCAATCTCAATATTCTTTTCATTTTCGAGAATCTTAATTATTTGATTATAAAGTAAGTATATTTCTGTATTTTTCCGCAATTCTTTTATAGTGTTATTTGAAGTTTTACCATAAAAAAGGACATAATCTTTGGTATAACTAAGGCTTAAACCCGTCTTCTTTTTACCTGGCGTTTTACCCACAACAATTTCATTACAGAAATTATCTCCTTCAAAAATCTCATTCATTAAAAGTCTAACATACATGTTTCCATTATAGTCACATCGTACAAAAATACTTCCTTTGGGATTCAAACTATCCTTTGCTAATCGTAATCTATTTTCCAGTAAAGTTATCCAGGAGGCATCTTTGTATTTTACTGAATAAAAATAATCGGCATCTGATTCTTTATTAAAAGGTGGGTCAATATATATCGTCTGTACTTTTTCTTTAAACTTAGGTAGGATTGTATTTAGCGCCTGATAATTTTCGCTCTTGATAAGCCAGCCATCTAAAGAAGTATCTAAATCATCAAATAATCCCAGAATTTCAAATTCTATATCTTTGAAATATTTTGTATCAATAGGTAAATGTTTATATTTTTCTAATTGTCTACCCATTAAATTGTTTTCCAGAATTTCAGACTTATTAAAATTATCAGCAATAATTCCTAAATCTTTCCATTCTTTGCTTTGTTCATCAATATTTTTATGATCTAAGATCTTCTCAATTAATTTAATATTTTTGTTTGCTATCCTGTCTAAAGTGATTACATAATTAGAATTTAAAACGAATTTTGGTTTATTCCAGATTTTTACTAATTCATCTTCAAATTGTGAGATAAAATCAATTATTTTAAAAGAAATGTCTTTTAAAATTTGTAATTGTTTTATTCTTTCCTCTGACCATTCACTTTCACCAGAAAAAACATATTGATAAAGCCAAATATTAAACTGTTCTTTTAAAAATGTTCTGGCATCTTTGTTGATAAAATAATCTACTTCATTCTGTTTCTCAAAAACTTTAAAAGCTTTTTCTAAAATATCTTCATTTATGTTTATTTCTTCTTTTTTTAAAGCTCTTAGAGTATCAATTATTTTAGTCTTCTTTCCTCTTTCAGAATAATAAACACTAAAAACAATCGTTCCCTCTCTTCTTTTCTCTTTAAATTCAAAAACGATTTCCTTCTTTTCATTTGCCCTTTTATATTCAAGGTCAGATACATCAAAGAAAAATTTAAAATTATCCACTTCTACTTTTAAATTTTTAAATAATCGGTCAGTTTTAACATAATAAAGCATATGAGTTTTCCAGAAGAGCATTACATCCTTATCGTCGGTATAGACTTTCTCGTAAATATTTTGGTGAAGAGGAGTATATCTGAAGTAAATCGAACCACTTTCGGAAAAATAACGATTAAAAAAAGTATAAAGTCTGTTAAAAAGTTCTTCTCTAAAGTTAGGGAATGGTTTTAATGCCTCATCAATATCTTTTGATAATTGAGGAAAAACCCCCTTTTCATAATACCTTGACTTAATTCTCATTAATTTAATATAACCAGATTCTCCCTCTATTTTTGCACCAATAAAAATATCACTTAAAGTATTATAAAATTTTTGTTCTTTAGTCATAGTTTAATTCCACTCCCTATTCATTAAGTTAATTACGATATAAGTTATTTTTTTAATCAGAGTATTCTAATCGATAAATAGTTTCTTAATAAAGAATCTTCTTACCTCATAAAACCAATTATTATTTAATTCCACTTATAATTTTAATTACTTTATTATAAAATATTTTAAAATCAGGTATTATTTTAAATTGATGCTTTAAAGATCTATCCCAAGCATTTGAGAAATCATCTTTTCTTTTTGTTAAAGAAGATATATCCAGGATAACTCCCTTGAAGTCAAATTTTTCTTCAAGAATCTGCAATACTTTATCTTTATTGATTAAATCATAAAGCATTCCTACATCATACAAATCTCTTGCTCGTGTTCTTTGAATTAATGCTCGGATCTTTTCAGTAAATATTTCCTCAAGGGTATATGCTTCTATTTCAGCATTAAGCTCATCTGAATAAGGATGAAAGATTTTTTTCTTTTCTATAGGAAGTAATATTATTTCATTATCACAATTTGTAATATCAACTTTAATTTTTAGTGGAGTCCCGGAAACATTTTGAATTATATTGAAATAAATTTTTCCTTTAAAACCAGTTTCAGTTTTATCAAGTTTACTACTTATCTGGAAGTTTATACCAACCTCTTCTTTTGCTTTATCAACCGCTTCGTTCATATGGGTGAATAAATCTCTATTTTTAAAGGGATGAGTTAAACTAAAATCAAGGTCATCAGAAAAGCGATAATTTTCATGATATACTTTCTTTATGCCAGTACCTCCTTTTAAAATAATGTTTGGATGACACAGATATTTTAATAACCAGTTTTGTGCATAATCTCTTTCAATAGTAGATGTAGGAACACCATATTCCCTTGCTTTTTCTTTTATCTCTTGAGAACGAATCATTCAAGTTCTCCTAACATCTTATCATCAAGATTTATAATTAGTCTCCA
>Ga0180009_10001407_pt1 | contig 29561 bp, 30 predicted proteins | sample OS_PC_MetaG_FD_123537 | JGI IMG/M metagenome (GOLD analysis project Ga0180009, IMG submission 123537) | Groundwater microbial communities from the Aspo Hard Rock Laboratory (HRL) deep subsurface site, Sweden - OS_PC_MetaG | ecosystem: Environmental > Aquatic > Deep subsurface > Groundwater...
GGTGATTTTCAAGAACGCCGCCATCAGCCTGGTCTTTGGCCTCGTAGTCACAGTGATGGTCCAATCCAGTTCGATCACAACTTCTCTGGTCGTTCCGCTGGCTGGTGCCGGATTACTAAATCTATGGCAAGTCTTGCCATATACGCTGGGTGCCAATGTTGGCACGACCGTTACAGCAATCCTTGCATCGATGGCGACCGGAGAAGCCAGCGCTGTGACTGTTGCTTTCGCTCATTTACTCTTTAATGTCTTCGGAATCATCATAATATGGCCGTTTAGGATCGTACCAATAAGGGTAGCAGAGTATGCGGCCACGCTTGCGGTGAAGAATCGGATGTTTCCTATTGCATTCGTAGTCGTATTCTTTTATGCTATTCCGCTTGGAATCGTATTACTAACGAGGTAAGAACATGCTTAGAGAAATATTGAATCTATTCAACAGGGAGAGTCTGCTTGATCAGGCATACTCTGATGTCATCACGATGTTGAAGGAAGACGAAGAGATGTTTGCCGAGGCAATTCGGTCACTCCGTCGGTTAGATACCGCCGAGTTGCGCTTCGATTTTCGCGAAAAAGACAGAAAGATCAACAAATTCGAGCGCGAGGTCAGAAAGAAAGTCCTCACTCATTTGTCTGTGCAGCAAGGTTTCGATGTGTCGGCGGCTCTGGTGATTACCAGCATCGTCATCGACGTAGAGCGAATCGGTGATTACTGCAAGAATTTCGCGGATTTGGCGAAGATGCACCCGAAGCGGCTCAGTTTCGGGAAGAATGAGACGGAAGTGGTCGATATTGAGCAGGCGATTGAAAGGCGTTTCACCAATACGATCAGGTCTCTGGAGGACTTCGACGTCAAATTGGCCAAAACTGTACTTGATGGTCACACGGATATAACGAAATTCTGCGACGTGATGGCAACAAAGCTGGTCACTGGTAAAGTCGAAGATCTCAATCCCGGAGATTACGCTGCTGCCGCACTCTATATCCGTTACTTGAAGAGAATCGCTGCCCACCTGTCGAATATCGCATCGTCAGTTGTCAATCCATTCCACAGAATAGGGTACAAGCCGAAGGAAGAGGAATAGAATTGCTGTAGAAATGGGCAATTTCAGGCTGTTCTTGATGTCTGCTCAGGATGTTTGTCTCCGGTCTCGCCATTCTTCTTTGGGAAAATTAGCGACAGTATTATCGAGGCTGCAAGCAATAGTGCCACCGTTCCCAGTGCGATGCTATTGGGGATAGGATAGATCGTCGAAAGAAGCATCTTAATACCTACAAGAGACAGGATGGCTGCAAGCGCATACCTCAGATAGTAGAATAGCTTCATGAGACCTGCCATGGCGAAATAGAGCGCGCGCAGCCCGAGAATAGCGAATACGTTGGACGTGTAGACAATGAATGGATCGAGCGTGATTGCGAATATAGCAGGGATCGAGTCGACAGCGAAAACAATATCGGTCGTCTCAATGACCACGAGCACAACCAATAGTGGAGTGCCGAGCGTTCGTTTGTTTCTTCTGACGAAGAATTTTCCCCCTTCATATTTTGCTGTTATCGGCAGAAGCTTGCGAACGAGTCTGAGGATAGGATTTCTCTCCGGCTCAACTTTGGTGTCGCCGCCGAATCCCATCCTGATACCTGTGAAGACCAGAAAAGCCCCGAAAACGTAGATAAGCCAATGGAATTTGGCGATCAGGATCGTGCCGACTGCTATGAAGAGTCCTCTGAAGATCAGCGCACCGAGAATTCCCCAGATGAGTACTTTGTACTGGTACTTGGTGGGCACCTGAAAATACGTAAATATCAGCAGGAAAACGAAAATGTTGTCTATACTAAGCGTCCTCTCAATCACATAACCGGTGAAGAACTGGAGAGATACCTCAGTCCCGCGCCAGAAATAGACTCCAACATTGAATACCAGGGCTACCACGATCCAGATTACGCTCCAGAGCAAAGCTTCCTTGATCGATATTTCGTGATCCTTGCGATGGAAGAATCCGAGATCGATGGCGAGCATCAGCAGGACGAGGATGTTGAACCCTATCCAGAGGAAATACTTGTTTGCCAGAAGCTCCATCATGATTGTTCAGACCGGCATACGCCGATAACGCCCAAGCTCGCCCGCCTATGCAGGACGCAGGCGCAGTACTTTGTTATGTCTTGGAATCTTTAACAACGAAAATAGCAGCGGATTCGGTTGTATAAGTTTTACCTTCCCAATGAAACTCTAGTTCAAAACCCATATCCTGTTCAATCTTGTCTAAATACGAACTTACGCTATCCGCTATTAACTGTCTTGCTCGTTTCAGCTTCCAAGATTCAAAGAAATCACCTTTGTCAACTAAAACTAAGAACAACCGATTAGATGCATCAAAACGTCGCACCCCTTGATTTTCGTACAACCATCTTACTAAGTGCTCCGGCTTTTCCATACATTCTTTCAAGAGAGTTTCTCTGTTTTTCTGCAATGAGGCTATTAGCTCGGATGCGCTATCACTAGGACTGTCGTCCAACTTTCTCCACAGATCAGGAACCAGAACCGAATCCGCTACTTCCTTATCAAAAGCAATCTTCAATCTCCTTGCCATGGATTTCAGTAAAGTAAGTTCCGGCTTTAATCCTTGTTCTTTCCGGGAATCTCGCACATAACCCTCAGGTAAATAGGTTACTTTTAAGTCGAACGGTTTGTCATTGACAAAAAAGTCAATTTTTTTGACTAGACCTACTGCTGGTATTACTTTTTCATGCTCTTTGAAAACATCCTCTATGACGATTGAGCTCCAGTGATTGTACCATGAAGCTAAGACATAAGCCCGCATGCTGTTATGCAAGTCATTCTCTATGGCAAAATTCAGAATATCAAAGGAAGTGATTCTCTTCACATAGTTATCTACTATTGTTTTTTCCAGGCTGTTCTGGTGCAATCCGCCCCACTGAAATGACTGAACCTTGTAAAGCTCACTCACCAATTGACTCTCATGTTGTCGCCTTACTTCTCTCTCCTTCTCATACAAGTTAGCTATTACATTGTCTATTGATGATGTCTCGACATCCGACTCATATAGTGTCTTCAACCACACTTTAGATTTGGTATCTCCTACATCAATATTGGAACTTTCTATAAGGTACTGCATCTGGTCTTTTCTGGAAAGAGAACGCAATTTTAGAAATCGCATGCCCTCACTTGTTGAAGAAAGCTCGCGAATCTGATCATCCTTGAACATCTGATTAGCGGTATCGAAATCTAACATGGTCGGCTAGCCTTTTTGGGGTAATCAGTTGACCATTCATTCATTATGTTGAATATTCCCATGATATTTTTCCGGCGTTCTTTGCTAATGTCTTTGCCGTATAAGAGTACGTAATCCGTTTTCAATCCACCCTTCCTGTTATCTTGCACTACCGATCCAGCAGAATATTCCATGGGATAGCAACCAAGATATTCGAGATCAGCGGCTTCTTCCAACTCATGAAGACTATCCCAGTGATCATCAGATCTTGCATTGAACATAACAGCCAGTAAGCCATCATCTCTGAGAATGCGGGAACATTGCCCAAAGATCAATGATAATTTCTTATTATAGGCATCTATATCCTTGCCGCGTCCTTTTGCATTTGAGACTACAAGCTCGCCATCATATTTTGAATCCAACCCTAATATGCTGTTCCACATTTCGCTCAATTCCAAATAAGGAATTCTGTCGCCGTGCGGAGGATCGGTCAGTATTACCCTAACTGATTTGGACGGTATGTCCTTCAAGAGATCCTCAGAGTCACCCACGCATACATAGACATCACAGCGATCATTCTGAAACCTATCTAAATTCAATGCAATTGAGTTCTGTCTCAATGCTCCGATATCCCTAATGGCCTTTAGTAATTTTCTCGCTTTATTCTCGAAGCAATTCCATGCATTAATTTCAAAATGTTGTTCAGGTCTCCAGTAACCTATTACCCAGCTACCCACCTCTATCTTTTCGCTCTCCTTTCCAGTGGTCTTGCCTCGTTTAGAAACTGCAAAGACCATTTCCGACATCTGACCAAGTGACGATGACAGAATAAGCGACAATGCTCTCTTCATCCGTTTGTCATATTTCTCTATCTCACTCCTAACTAAGTCGATAGCCCTTAACGCTCGCGGGTTGAAGAGGTCCCTAATATCAAGTTCTTTCTTAGTATTAATGCGCGAATTATCAAATAACCTTAGGTCTCTGATATATTCAGGATTGTATATATCTTTATGTTCCAGTCCAATGATCTCATCTTCGCTTACATCAAGCTCAACTCGATTTTTCCCGACTTTCTTCCAGACCTTTGTGATGCGGTTGTTCTCCCACAGAATGTGTGTGGCGATATTATTGGCAGACAAGAGATACATCTCATCGATGATCGGCCTAACTTCCTTCTCGATAGAAGTAATTGCATTATTCAGATCTTTATAGCTAGGCAGATCCAAATAGAGCTTTGTTAACTCTATGCTTATTGGATTGATGTCAAAGCCAATGAAACGCCTTTCTAGGTCAGTGCATTCCTTTGCGATTAGGCCAGACCCGAGAAACGGGTCTAGGACAATCTCATCAACATCAGTCAGATTCTCAATCAGAAATCGCCATGCTTCGGTGGGCTTCTTCCCCCAATACTTGTGGAATCCCGAAAGCCCTTTGTAGCCATCCGGCGGGACATGCATCCATTTTCTTGAGTTATCTTTAAAATCTAGTTCTGTTTGCGTATTAGCGGTCATTGAAAAAGTATCCCAGTGAAGTGACTAAGCGACATACCTGTCGCATATGCTGTGGCCTCTTATCCATATTGCCAGTTAATATACCCATTCCTGCGACCACTTCAACCAAAATCGGGCTTTGATGCATCATGCGCAAGAGCTAGACTCCAACCTGCATCTGAGTGATTTGATCTCAGGGAATACGTCGATTGTGGTGCGGGCTAGCCTCGGATGATCTTAGCCACCATGTCGGAGATGACAACCAAGCCCACGATTTTCTGGTCTCGAACGACCGGGACGCGATACAGGTCCTTGAACAGCATCATGGCAGCGACCTCGGTGACAGAAGCGTCTTCTTCGACCGCATAGACATTCGAGGTCATCAGTTCGCCGACCGTGATCTTGTCCTCCTGTTTGAGGAGGTTTTCGAACGGTTCTGCCTCATAGGTGAGGGCGAGATTGGTGATCAGCGACCGGTAGTCGGGCATGGCTGCTCGAATCAGATCACGGTTGGTGATCTCCCCGATCACATGACCTTCATAATCTACGACAGGCAGACCCGATATGCGGTGTTTGAAGAGCAGGTTTGCCACTTCCTTGAGAGTTCTATCCGGTGTGACAGTGACTGGCTCCTCACCCATTACATCCTTAACCACAAGTTCCTTTTTCAGCTCAATTCCGGATGACGCGATGAGGTCGATGACGTTCTGCGGCGATTTAGCTTGAAGCAGTGCTGCTCTATTTTCCGGATCCCTTGCCAGAGTAGCGAGAGCCGAAAGTGTCTGTAGATAGAATTTTGAGATGTTACGCGGCGTGAGCATTAGACAGATGATCTTGAGCGGCTCGCCATCAATTGTCTCATCTTCGAGACCATTCTTCGAAATTCCCATGGATACGTACATCCGATCGACTTCGGCGGTACGTGCATGTGGAAATGAGAATCCTCGACCGTACGATGTGTTTTCGATTTCCTCTCTCTCGAAGATCGAGTTAAGAACAGATTCACGATCGATGCCATCATACTTGGCGAGGACAAGGTCAAACAGTTCTACGATTGCTTCTGTTTTTGAGGATGCTTTAAGGTCGACTCTGACCAATTCAGGCTCAAGTAGTCTGGAGAGCTTCATCAGTCGCTAGCCTCCCGCTCATTAGGTTCGAGGGCAGGTAGCCAGGACTTGGGGCAGGCGACGCCGCCGGAAACCAGGAACTTGATGGCTTCCTCGACGGGCATATCAATCGGATGAATGTCGTCCTTTGGGATCATCGCCATAAAACCGGTGAAGGGCGTGGGTGTCGATGCAACGAAAACCGCGCGATACTCGCCCTCGATTCCTCCACTAGTTAGATCGACATCGTTCGCCAAAAATCCAATTACCCAAACGTCTTTTCGAGGGTACTCTACCAATGCAACCCTCTTGAAAGATGATTGGGACTTAGGTGTGATAGTCTCAAGGAGCTGCTTCGCAGGGATGTAGACCGTCCTGACCAGAGGTACTTTCTCGACCAGACGCTCCCACGTCCGAATGAGTCTGCCACCGATGACACTGTGTGCGATGAATCCTGCCAGCAGAATGAGCAGAAGCATGACCACAATTCCGAGCCCGGGAACTTCGTATCCGAGATACCTTGTAAAGAACGGACTCAGCAATCCGTCCAGCTTGGCAAGAAGGAAGCTGAGTACCTGATAACTAATGACTAGCGGTACAATTACCAGTAGGCCGGAAATGAACCGGTTCCTGATCAACCCTGTTATAGATCTTCTAAAAGACATATAGGTCTTCGCTTTAATACGAAAATCGCGTCAGCGTGTCAAGGAATTTGCGATCAACCGCCAAATACCGCTACAGCCTTTTCGGCGAGCGAAACGAACGGCTGCGGATAGATGCCGATCGCTATCGTGCCGATGAAAGTCAGGGCTATCGTCGCGGCAAGCATAGGAGCCACCCTCACCTTGACCGCAGATTCGGCAGCTTCTTCAAAATACATCTGCTTGATTATGTAGGCATAGTAGAACAGCGCAATGACGGAGGTGAGCACACCGATGAAGACCAGCCAGAGATATCCGCCCGCTGCAATAGCGGATGCGAACACGTAATACTTGGCCATAAATCCGACCAGGGGAGGAATCCCTGCCAGCGACAATAGGAATACCGACATCGCCGCAGCAAGCAGCGGTGATCTCTTTGCCAACCCGGCATAGTCCTTGATCTGGTCTGAATCATGCTGGTGAGAGAAGGCGATTGCGACCGCAAATGCTCCCATATTCGCAAACATGTAACCGAACATATAGAAAGAGAGGGATGATATGCCGAGTTCCCATGGACGGTCACCTCCGGTGCCGAAGAACCGAGACATAGCCACCAGCCCAATCAAGATATACCCTGCCTGAGCGATGGAAGAATATGCGAGCATTCTCTTTATGTTTGTCTGCAAGACTGCGGTTATGTTACCCACAATCATCGCCAACGCGGCAAGCACTGCAATCACTAACCCCCAGTCCTCCATCAGTGCATCGATCCTGAATGCGCCGATCAGTATCCTGATCATTGCTGCAAGGCCTGCTGCCTTCGAGGCAACCGACAGATAGGATGTTATCGGAGTAGGAGCACCCTCGTAGACATCCGGAGCCCACATATGAAACGGAACGACAGCAAGTTTGAACGCGAGTCCGGCGATCATGATGACCATGCCGAGAACGTGCACATCCCACGCCACCTTTATGATTCCCTGATTGAGTTTGGCAGCCATCAGAGCCCGCATTGCACCGAGATCGGTGGTGCCGGTAGCGCCGTAGATCATGCTCATTCCGTACAGAAGAATGGCCGAAGAGATGGCGCCGAGAATCAGGTACTTCAATCCGGCTTCTGATGACTCAATTCTGGTCTTGCGGTAAGCAGCCAGAATGAACAGCGTGATAGTAGTCAATTCCAGCGCAACGTAGAGAGAGATCATTTCACCGGCAGACGCGATGAACATCATGCCTACGGTCGACATCAGTATCAGGCCGTAATATTCGCCTCGGTGATATTTCAGTTTTTCAGAGAACTGTCCGGAGCTGGCGACTGCTATCATTGTCGATGCAAGGAAGATGATATTGAAGAAGAAGGTGAACCCATCAGAGATGAAAGTCCGTCCAAATGTTCTTCCGGGCGGCGTCATGCACGCGATGACTATTGTGATCGCAAGCCCTGCCAGTGCGACATACGCCAGAATGTCCTTTCTTCCCTTAAGGAAAAAGAGATCCAGAACGAAGAGCAAAATCGCCCAACAGAAGAGGAATAGCTCCGGCATCAACAATGAGAAATCAGGCAGCATCTATCTCCCCACCAGCATTACAATGTTTTCCAGCGTCGCTGCCATCAGATTGGCGAGCGGTTTCGGATATATACCGATTGCAAGAGTCAGTATGATAAGCGGCGTTACGGTGAATATCTCTCTGGCATTCATCTCAGTAAGGTGTTCCCACTTCACATTGAACTGCCCGAGGAACATGCGCTGAACCATCCTGAGTATGTATCCTGCTGTCAGTACTACGCCGATCACCGCAATGCCCGTGAGTACCGGATATTTAGCGAATCCGCCGATAAACACCAGGAATTCCGATACGAAACCGGAGAGTCCCGGAAGTCCGAGTGATGCCATCGCGAAGAATGTCATTATAGAACCGTAAACCGGCATTTTCGTCCAGAGCCCGCCGAAAGCTGCGATCTCGCGAGTGTGAGCGCGATCGTAGAGAGCGCCGACCAGAAGGAACAGCGCGCCTGTGATCAGACCGTGCGAGAACATTTGGAACACGCAGCCCGAAAGACCGATGATGAACGGCTTACCGTCGACTGAGATGAAGAAGACCGACATTCCGAGCAGGCAGTAGCCCATGTGAGACACGGATGAATATGCCACGAGCTTCTTCAGGTCCGTCTGAGCCATTGATACAAGTGCACCATATATGATGCCGATCACGCCGAGAACTGCCAGCATGAGTGAGAAGTAGTTGGTTCCGAACGGGAGCATCGGGTACGAAATCCTCAGAATACCGTAGGTTCCCATCTTAAGCAACACACCGGCCAGAATCACCGACACAGCCGTCGGAGCTTCGACATGCGCGTCAGGTAACCACGTGTGGAATGGGAAGACCGGCACCTTGATAGCGAATGCGATGAAGAAGAATGCCCAGATCATGATCTGAAGGTCGTGCCCCAGACTTGGTCCTACTCTAATTAGCTCCATGATGGACAGAGTGTGTGGCGCAGTATTGAAATACAGAAGCAGTATTCCGACAAGCATGAAAATCGAGCCAAACAGCGTATACAGGAAGAACTTGATTGCCGCGTATATCTTTCTCGGCCCACCCCAGATTCCGATCAGGAAGTACATCGGAACCAGCATAATCTCCCAGAAAACGTAGAACAGGAAGAAATCGAGAGCTGCGAAAACTCCCATCATTCCCACTTCAAGAAGCAGAAAGAATGCGAAGTACTCTTTCACACGATTCGCGATTCCGAATGATGCGACGATTGAGATGAAGCTCAGAAGTGCGGTCAAGAACAGCATCGGAACCGACAACCCATCGGCACCGAGATGGTAGTTGACGCTCAGCGATGGAATCCATGAATGCAGTTCGATGAACTGCAGCTTCGACGTCGTCCAGTCGTAGTTTGCAAGCATCAGAAATGAGAGCAGGAGCGGGATGAACGAGAAAAACGCCGAAGTGTACCGAATAACCTGCATCTGCGACTGTTTAAGGAAGAGGACGACGATCATTCCTAGCAGCGGAATAAATATCATCAAACTGAGAATCGGTATATCCATCGAGAACTCCTTCTATATCTAACTAAAGTACATTCAGCATTATGATCAGGGCTACCACCAGCCCTGCAAATATTACGATTGCATAATTCTGCACTCTGCCGGTCTGAGCCTGTCTTATCGCAGAACCGATACCCCAGATCGTGTATCCGGAGCCGTTGACCAGCCCGTCGACAACATATTTGTCGAAAATGTTGTGCGCTGTTGACAATAGCAGAGTAAACTTAGCCGTCAGGTTCACTAATCCATCAATGACTGCGTTGTCAAATGACCATAAGAACCTGCAGAATGCGAGGATCGGCTTGATGATGACCGCGTTATATATTTCATCAAAGTAATATTTGTTCAAGAGAAGATTGTAGATCGGTTTGAATCGCTCGGCCATCTTATCAGCCGATATGACTTTCTTGCCGTACATAAGATATCCGAACACAATTCCGGAACCTGCAACGAGAGTCGAAATAATCATCAGCAGATAGTCCGCATGACCATGATGTGGGTGGTGATGATAAACAAAACTTCCGAATCCCTTGGGCAGCCACGGCATTCCGACCCAGCCGGCAAATATCGCGAGGAAAGCCAGAATCATCAGCGGATACGTCATCGACTTCGGCGATTCATGCGCATGATCGTAGTGCTCCTGCACTCGCGGCTTGCCGAAGAAGGTCATGAAACAGAGCCGTGTCATGTAGAATGCGGTCATAAACGCCACTGCAAGCGCGACTACCATGAATATCGGGTAACCGTGCGCGGACGCAAGGATCTCATCCTTCGACCAGAAACCTGACAACGGAAAGATTCCTGCGAGCGATAGCGATCCGATGATGAACGTCACCGACGTGATCTTCATCTTGTTGGAAAGCCCGCCCATCTCACGAATGTCCTGCGTGTGCGCAGCGTGAATGACGCTACCTGCACCGAGGAAGAGAAGAGCCTTGAAGAACGCGTGAGTCATCAAGTGGAAAATCCCTGCGGTCATCGACCCAAGGCCGATCGCCATGATCATGTATCCGAGTTGTGACACTGTCGAATAAGCCAGGACTCTCTTGATATCGTTCTGCACAAGTCCAATAGTAGCCGCCATGAATGCGGTGATTGCACCGATTGTCGCGACGACCATCGCAGCCGATTCCGATGCTGCAAAAATCGTGATGCATCGCGCCACGAGGTAGACACCGGCCGCGACCATTGTCGCTGCGTGGATCAATGCCGACACGGGTGTCGGACCTTCCATAGCATCCGGCAGCCATACATGGAGCGGGAATTGCGCCGATTTGCCAATGGCTCCGCAGAAGATGAATATTCCGGCGGCGGCTAATATGCCGGCGGGAATATGGCCATTCTCTACAAGTTCAAATACTTCGCCATAGTTTAGCGTTCCGGCATAGGTCACCAACATCAGTATTCCGACAATGAACCCAAGATCGCCAATACGCGTCGTTATAAACGCTTTCTTCCCGGCATCGGCTGCCGATTTCTTTTCGTAGAAGAACCCGATGAGCAAGTATGATGTCAAGCCGACCAGTTCCCAGAAGATGAATATCATCGCGAAGTTGTTTGCGAGAACAAGACCAAGCATCGAAAATGTGAACAGCGACAGGAATGAAAAATATCGCGAGAATCTGGGATCGCCGTGCATGTAACCGAGTGAATATATCTGAACGAGAGATGAAACAGTACAGACGACGATCAGCATAACCGATGTTAGCGGGTCGATCAGTATTCCGATTTCGAGATTGAAATTCGAAAGAACGATCCACTTGAACGACATCTCGAACGGCTCTGGATTCGCCAGCACCTTGGTCAGAATCGCAATCGAGTGCGCTAGTCCGATCAGAATTGCGCCGATTGAAATACCGGACGACAGTTTCTCATTCCATCGCGTGAAGAAGATGATCAGTACGAATGAGAGCACCGGAAGTACCGGTATTATCCACGAATACTCAAGCATATTGTTACCATTTCATCAGATTGATGCGATCGACGAAAATCTCCTTGAAATTCCTGTATATAACGAGCACAATCGCCAGGCCGACAGTGGCCTCGGCGGCGGCGATAGCGATTACGAACACTGTGAATACCTGGCCGGTTATAGCAACCGGGCTGACAAACTTGGCGAATGCGACGAAGTTAATATTGACCGCATTGAACATCAGCTCAATTGACATCAGCACACCGATGGCGTTGCGACGGGTCAGCGCGCCATAAATTCCGATCGAGAACAGGACTGCGCCGAGCGCCAGAAAGTGTATTAAACCGACCTGCATCTATTCACCATCCTTTTTCGCAAGCACAACCGCTCCGATCAAGGCGACCAGCAGCACCACTGATACGAGCTCGAACGGCAGCACGAAGTCTCTCAGAAGCAGCTGTCCAATAGTATGCGTTGTACTTCCTTCGATTTCCGGGTGGCTTGCCAGCGGGAAACCGCCCGGTACAGATAGAGTCTTAAGTATCGAACCGACGGCAATCAGAAGGAAACAGAATGCCACGAGAGCGCTCAGAGGCCTCTGCTCATTCTGTTGACTGATGCTATAATTGGTCATTTGTGTAGTAAGCATAACTGCGAAAATCATCAAGACAGCTATTCCGCCGGCATAGATCAGCACCTGAACACCGGCGAGGAACTCCGCCTCACAAAGAATGAATATTCCGGCGACAGCAAAGAGGCACAGCACCAGGAATAGGGCAGAGTGAAAAATATTCCGTAGACTCACCACGAGTATGGCCGACATGATTGTCACGAAGGCGATTACCCAGAACACCAATGACGCAGTTTCAGATAGCATGACTACTCTTCTGCCTCCGGTTCGGCTTCTCCTGCTTTGTCAGCCTCTCCACCCTCAGTTACCTTCGCAGCCGGTTTCTTCTTTGGCCTGGGCGTATACGGCACGTCTCTTCCGAGTTCCTGCAGCCTGTTTATATCGTAAATCAGTTCGCTTTGATTGTAAACAGAGAACTCATACATTGTCGCCATTTTGATCGCCGCGAAATTGCATGCCTCTTCGCAGAGACCACAGAAACAACAAATGGTATTGTCTACCGTGAAGCTTCTGGCGTACCACTTTTTCTGCTCATTCTTCTCGCGCTCGATGGTAATCGCGCCCGTAGGACAAGCTTTCTCACAGAGCAAGCATCCTGTGCAGTTGAGTTCGCCAGTCTCCTTGTCGGAGAGAAGGACCACTATACCGCGCGATCGCTCCGGCATCTCCCAACGCTCTTTGGGGTACTGAAGCGTTACAGCCGGCTTTGGCAACCGCCTGGCGGTCACGCCAAGGCCTAAGAGCAAATTGTAGACACCATCTATGAGACTTCTAAAGTTACCCATATTCCTATCCGAAAAGCGTCTCCCACAGGTAGTGGCCGATTCCAGTCAGAATCAAGTTCAGGAATGCCAGCGGCAGAAGCCACTTCCACGCGAATTCCATAAGATGATCGACTCTCAGTCGCGGGTAAGTCCATCTGAACCACATCAAGACAAAGACGATAACCAGCGTCTTGCCGAGGAACCATAGCCATGACGGCAGAATCGGACCGTTCCAGCCTCCGAGGAACAGCGTCGTTGCTATAGCCGCAACGGTGAACATATTCAAAAACTCCGCCAGGAAGAACATGGCGAATTTCATTCCGGAATATTCGACATTAAACCCGGCTACCAATTCCTGCTCCGCTTCCGGCAGATCAAATGGAGTGCGATTGACTTCGGCAGTCGCAGCAATGATATAGATCACAAATCCAAGCGGCTGCCTCCAGATGAACCAGTTCAGCACACCATCCTGCGCCGTCACGATTTTTTGCATCGAAAGCGACTCTGCAAGAACGATCACACCGAGGATGGCGACGGTCAGCGGGACTTCATAAGAAATCACCTGCGCCGCGGAGCGCATGCCGCCCAGCAGTGCCCATTTATTGTTCGATCCCCATCCTGCCATCAGTAGACTGATGACTGTGAAGGTCGTAATCGCGATGATGTAGAGAATACCGATATTGAGATCGGCCGGGATCAATCCTTCGCCCCACGGAATCGTGACATACGCCATGAAGCAGGCTACAAACGTGATGACCGGCGCCCAGAAAAAGACTCCTCGATCTGCACCTGAAGGCGTGATATCTTCTTTTTGGAGCAGTTTAAGACCATCGGCGAGCGTCTGCAGCGCGCCGTGGTACCCTACACGCATCGGTCCAAGACGATCCTGTATGTGCGCGGAGACTTTTCGCTCCCACCACACAAGGAACAGCGCCATCAGTGAGAGAATGCCGAGGAGAGCTGCTGCGACCATGACATTGGAAACGATTAAGAATGGTGTTCCCGAAAGCCCGATCTCGCGGAGTAAGTCGCCGACCCAACTGAAAATGCCGCAAAGCTCCATTAGCGATCAACCTCCGGCATAATGGCATCAAACGATGCAAATATTGCGACCAGATCAGCGATCTTGAGCCCTTTGACAATCTCCGGCAGAACCATAATGTGATTATAGGATGACCCACGGAGTCGCAGTCGTGTAGGCTTTGCCGTGCCATCGCTGACGATGTAAGCACCCATTTCACCACGAGCCGCTTCGATTCGAGTGTAGCACTCACCGGCAGGCGGTTTGAATGATGGCTTCACCTTTGCGCGGAATTCGCCTTCCGGCAGGCCTTCAATGGCTTGCTTTACGATCAGCGCAGACTGTCTCATCTCATTGATGCGCACGATATATCTATCCCAGGTGTCGCCGACTGTACCGGTTGGGATTTCGAAATCAAATTTGTGGTAGTAGCCGTACGGATCGTCTTTTCGAAGATCCCACTTCAGTCCGCTGCCGCGCAGCACCGGCCCCGATACGGCATAATTGAGCGCCATATTGACCGGAAGAATACCGATATTCTTGGTGCGCGTAAGGAAGATCGGGTTATTCGTCAGAAGAGCCTCGTAATCGTCCACGAGCGGCATGAAATATCCGACAAACTCTTTACATTTCTTCTCGAATCCGACGGGAAGGTCTCTCGATACTCCACCGACGCGAATGTAGTTGTAGAGCAATCTCTGCCCGCATGTCATCTCGAAGAGATCCATTATCAGCTCGCGTTCGCGCAGACAATATAGGAATGGCGTGATTGCACCCAGATCAAGACCGAATGTCCCAAGCCACACCAGATGCGACGCGATTCTGTTCAATTCCACCATGATGACCCGTATATACTCGGCGCGCTCGGGCACTTCCATCTGCGAGATACGCTCGCCACCGAGACAGAAAACCCAGTTGCAGGCCATCGACGTGAGATATTCGAATCTGTCGGTGAGTGGAATTATCTGAGCATAAGTGCGGTTTTCAGAGATCTTCTCAATCGCGCGATGGAGGTAGCCGACGTGCGGCTGGCAGTCTTTGACCACCTCGCCGTCCATTGTAAGTAGCAAGCGGCATACGCCGTGAGTCGATGGGTGCTGCGGACCCATATTGACCATGAACTCTTCAGTCGCAAAACCTGAGTCAGTGGATTTACTGATTAATTGGTCTGATCTAATCTCTTCGTCCATACCTAATCAAAGATGCCCTATCTAAAGATTACTCAGGTTTTACAATGAAATCTCTGCCGGTCCACCCCTTGCGCATTGGAGGCCCCTGATCCCAATCTTCTGGCAGCAGCAGCGGGCGCATGTCGGGATGATTCAACACTTCTATACCGTAAAGCTCACGAATCTCCCGCTCGTACCAATCAGTAGCGCGATAGATGTCGCAGATCGAGTGGATCTCGGCGTTCTCGGTCGGGAGTTGAACCTTCACAGTCAGTTTTGCTTTTGTAACAGTCGAAAATATGTGATAGACTACTTCAAGATGCTCGCCGGCATCGACTCCCGAAAGAGAGGATAGATAGTCGAACCTGAGTTTGTCATCACTTTTCAGATGTCGGAAGAAGTCCCGCACTGCAGATGCTCCCACGAGGACGGCAGCCTGCTCCGGAGCAAGCTCAAGCGCGATGACTTTACCGGGAAAGGCCGCAATCAGTGATTTGACCATATCACTCTGGTCGGACATCTCTGCTCCAGTCGGCCATCTTTTCCTTCTTAACCTTTTCCATCAGTTTCAGGCAGCCTTCCATCAGCGATTCAGGCCTCGGAGGGCACCCTGGGATGTATACATCAACCGGAATTATCAAATCAACGCCCTTCAGAACTGAATATGAGTCGTAATAGAAGGGACCACCACGAGTTGCGCATCCGCCCATAGCGATCACGTACTTCGGCGATGACATCTGGTCGTAGAGCAGCTTCACACGTGGCGCCATCTTGTGTGTCACAGTACCCGCGACGAACATGAGGTCCGATTGCCTCGGCGATGCGCGGAATATCATTCCAAGCCTGTCGAAATCATAGCGCGATGCTCCCGCGCACATCATTTCTATAGCGCAGCAGGCGAGCCCGAACAGCATATACCAGAGCGATGATGCCCGGCTCCAATCGAGAACCTGCTCGAGTTTCGTTGTAATGATTCCCCCTCCGGGGACCTGCTCAAAATATACCGGCAGCTTGGATGCTACACCCATTTCAATACCTCCTTCTTCCAGGCATACACGAGACCGAAGATCAGAATAAAAAGGAATATCAGCATCTCGATCAATGCGAAGAGTCCGAGCTGCTTGTATACGACCGCCCACGGGATCAGAAAGACGACTTCAACATCGAAAATCACAAAAAGCAGTGCAAAAATATAGTAGCGGACGTTGTACTGTACCCATGACGGCCCGATGGTCGGCTCGCCGCATTCATATGCCTGCAATTGACTTGGGGTGGGTCGCTGCGGTCGAAAGATCCTGGCAATGATAAATGTCATCAGGACAAAGCCGACGGAGACTAAGAGGAATATTCCGACTGTTCCGTAGTTCTCGAGTTGCATATCACAAGCCTTCAGCCGTCATACGATTTTTGTGACAAACTTCACAATTAAATTCTCAACAGCCTCCGCATCAATATCGCGTACATAAAATAAACAAATGCGGCCTTGTCAAGTATATTCTGCAAATCATTGTGCCACAATCTTTCTTCCTATACTTTGATCTCAGATTCAGGAAAATTCCCATCGGAATAGAGTGCTTCCGGATGATCTCCATGCTTCTCAGATGTACCAATTCTCGCGGCAATCGTAGGATCGCAGTTCCTGCGTGCACTGGGGATCGAGGGTGAGCTATTTTGAGCAACTCTTGAATTCTGGAGATCATCGGGAATTCAGAACGCGACTCGCACTCTCAGTATCTGATTCAAGATCACTGTCGTATCAAGTATCGAATTGATTCATCCGAGAGTTGGACTGTTTGCAGGTATTTGGCTTAGTTATACGAACCGGAGTGGCGCTACTCGTATTTCTTAGCAATAAACTTCAGTATCTTTTCTGCTCTCTTGTCCCCGATTCCGTCTACAGAAACCAGATCTTCTTTCGTTGCGTTAAACAGTTGCTTCAGCGATTTGAACTGCTTGAGCATGGCCATTGCAATGGCGGTGCCTATGTCAGGCAGATGCTCGACGACAGAAAGCTGTGCCTCTTTGTCCTCTGAGAACTTCTGTTTCTTTTTTTCTTCAATCGGATTGAACGTGAGTCCATGGTCCGCCTGTCTCGATATCATATAGATATACTCCGCCGAATCCTTTGGATCCTGCGTGAATATGATGGGAACATGATTGAGAATCGTTACATACGAGATCGCAGATCGAATCTTAGTCGCGTTCACCAGCTTGCTCTTATATAGATCGCAGCCTTCTATGATATAGAGCGGATTTGAGAATTCTCTCTTGAAGTCAATCAGTTGTCTGAATATCGACTTGTCTTCGATTGACTGAATAAACGCATCAGCATCTTTTCGCTCGACCGCAGTAGTCCCTGATATCAGGAAGTCGCCCATCTTCAGATTAGCAAAACGAATCTGTAATCCCAGATTTTGAAGATGCTTAGCGACCGGACCATCTTTCTCGTGGCTAGATGCTATTAATGCTAGGTTTGGCCCAAACAAAATGAAACTCCTTAATGTCTGATTTTAAGCTTTTTGCTGAATCCAACCTCACTTGGGAGCCAGCCCCACTAAAGGCGAACTCAATATATGTCATATCAACAATCTTGTCAGTAATAAAATACCTTTATCAGGCTAAGTTCAAGTCTTCCTTTCTTTCTGTCTCGCCGCAGGAAAGAGAATGTTATTAAGAATCAAACGGTACCCGGGTGAGTTTTTGTACAAACTCAGATCGGTAGGCGGATCACCTATCATGTGCTGGTAGTCTTCCGGATCGTGACCGGAAAGAAATGTAAACGTACCTTTCCCAAAGTTGCCATGCACATATCGGGCTTCGTCCTTTCCTTCTACCTCCGCAAGCACTGTAACAAATTTTTTCAGAAGCGACTTTCGCATAGCCGTCGACTGCCCCATGAATCCATTCATTGTGCCTACATGGCACTGCACGAGCATGGTCGGAACCGGATCGAGTTTTGCGGAGAAATCGAACAACGAGAAGTAATCGGCGTTAGCACCCGGGATGTATGCCCGCCTCTCAGGGTAAGTGTCGATGTCCGAATGGCGGTACTCCAGTGCGTTGAGCGACGGAGTGAAATTCTCGAAACAGAGACATTGATCGTAATCGAGCTTCTCTTTACAGTTAGGATCATAAGGGTCGCCATCGTATTCCTGCGGCACAATGTCGGTATTCCAGGCAGCGAGTCCCATGTCGAGAGTCTCGGGAGCTGAGCACATTGCGAAAAGGAACCCGCCACGAGAGATGTAATCTCTGATCGTCCGGGCTACGGCCAGCTTCAAGTCGGGCACCTTTGAGAAGCCGAGCTTGCGAGCGGTCATTTCGTTGACTGCGACCTCCTGCTGATACCACGTTGCAGAGTGATACATCGCATAAAATTTGCCATATTGTCCCGTGAAATCCTCGTGATGCAGATGCAGCCAATCGTATTCGACCAGCTTGCCGGCGAGCACATCCTCATCCCAGACGGTTTCGTATGGAATCTCGGCGTATGTGAGTGCAAGAGTCACTGCGTCGTCCCACGGTTCTTTGTTCGGCGGAGTATAGACCGCAACGTTCGGAACTTTTTCAAGCTCCACAATTTCCATATTCTCCGAGTCGATAATTGCCTCAATCTGGCTGACCTGATCTTGTGATACTACTTCATAATCCACACCACGAAGCAGACAGATGTTTTCGATATTGCCGCGTGCATCGGCGAGAAACGAGCCAGCTCGGAAGTTCAGCAACCATTCGACTTTCATGCCCTGCTGCAGACACCAATAAGCTACGCCGTATGCCTTCAGATGATCGGTCTGAGAGTCATCCATTGGGATGAGAATCTTGTCGGCCCTCGCGTTTCCCGCAAGAAAGACCATTGCAATCATGAGTCCAATCAGAGTTCGCCTGATCATATCAATTCTTCCAAGAAGTTCCTGATGAGATCGCTGCGGATTTTGGCAACTGAAATCTAACAAGAAAGAGCACGCCCAATAAACTACAGACCAAGCATTTGTCAAGAGATTAGTTGCTCTAATCTTCTGCAGTTCCCCATCGCTGTTTAGCGAAAACCTGGTCTTGGCTGTTGGCGTCTACTGTATTAACAATCGACGGATAATGAAAGTTCCAAGTTTGAATCGGAAGACTTAGCGCCGCACTGCGTTTAAACGAGCGGCAATTGTGCGGAAGCATCAAGTGTGAGATCCGATGATTCTCCCCGCTGCAGCCTTATCAATCCAGCTGCTGCGATCATCGCTCCGTTGTCGGTGCATAGCTCCAACGACGGGTAGTAGAGCTTGAATCCACGTTGTTTCGCTGCGTCGCCGAAAAACTCTCTCAATCGCCTGTTTGCAGCCACACCGCCGCCGATAACCAGTTTGTCGAGCTTGAGATCATCGAGCGCTCGAAGGCATCTCGTAGCCAGCATATCGACTACAGCTTCCTGAAACGACGCACAGATGTGATTCAGATTCTCGGCGATGAATTCGGTCGTCTTATCGCGCACAAAGAGAACTACTGCTGTCTTGAGTCCCGAAAACGAGAACGCCAGCGGATCTTTTCTGACAGTGGCTCTGGGGAACTTGTGAAACTTCGGATTCCCGCTACGCGCCAGTTCGTCGATCTTGCGCCCGCCTGGATACCCAAGCCCGAGAAGCTTTGCGACCTTATCATACGCCTCACCTGCGGCATCATCTCGCGTCTGCCCAAGGATTTCGTACTCACAGTAATCCTTAACGTGAATCAGCAGCGTGTGTCCGCCGGAGATAATCAGAGAGATGAAGGGTGGCTTGAGATCATCATGCTCGAGGAAACTAGAGCAGAGATGTCCTTCAAGATGGTTGATACCGATGATCTTCTTCTTAGTAGCATACGCCACACCCTTAGCAAAGTTGACCCCCACGAGCAGTGATCCGATCAACCCGGGACCGCAGGTAACCGCGATCGCATCGATATCGTCGATTGCCAAGCCCGCCGACTTCAGACATTCTCTGTAGATCGGATAGATTTTCTTTATTTGCTGACGTGACGCGACTTCCGGGACTATCCCGCCATATTTCTCATGCTCAAGCTGGGAGTAAATAGCATTGGAGAAGATTCGGAAGCGTTCATCGATGAGAGCGCACGAAGTCTCGTCGCAGGAAGTCTCGATGCCGAGAACGATCATTCCCTAGGAACCTCGACACGAATCTCCTTCGGCTTAACGTCTATAAGATGCAGTCCATTCGGAAAGGTGATGATCGGAGAGACAAATGTACTACCTGGCGGCACTCCTGCAACATCTATGGATGCCGCGAATTGCCCGGCAGAAAGTGAATCGAGAACCGCGGGCAGCGCCATGACGGTCACGGAAACAGATGTGGGTACTATGGTGTATGTGGAGTCGGGCACTTTGTTTCTGACACCGATCGGTATGTCGGAGAATGTTCGCTCCATAAGCTGAATGATATTCTGCTCGATCAGGACTGACGAATCTGAAAGAGTCAGATATGACGAATCGGGGAAGGTCAGTCTGACATGATCGCGGAACGGCTCCTTTATGTCGGTGAATGTAAGCTCCTCGGTCTTGACATTCTGCATCTTTCGGACCACGCGCTTCGGTCCACTCACGAGCACTGTGTCCGGTGTGACTTTGAGTTCCCCATCTTTCTGATAGCCGAGAGCCGAAGTTACTTCGACATTAGGGCTTACACTGACCCACTGCTCAAGCCGTTCCTCGATTCTGAGCCTGACTTTCTTCGGGGAAATGACTTCGATTATCTCTGTGGCTCCCTTGTTGTCGCATATAAGTCCCTCGGGAGTTATGTCGATGACGTACAACCCTTCACCGTATCCTGCGGCAGTGATTTTTGCGTCATCAGCGTCGATCAAGAACCGGATCAGTTGTTTGCCCGTTCCGCGAATCATCACGTCGCAATTCTTGTCAACATTGGATACAAGCATCATCCCTTCCGGAATGTCGATGATCTCCAGCGGAAGTTCCACCCTGTGGTCGTACGTCATATTCGTGACAACATGCACCCAGAGAAGAAATGCGAGCACGACCGCGAGTACTTTGACACCGAAATGTTTAAGGATTGGGTCCACCGAAAATCCCCGTACTGATTATGAGGTTGCTCACCACGCATTGTTCGGGCGTAGTCAAATTAGACATCATATAGTGATTTGTCAAACAAAGATTAGCGTACATAAGCAGCGCCGTGTCTGAATCAGTCTTCACGGACCCGAAGCGGGTTATTCCAGTAGAATCTGGTCGCCCCCCTGGGTGTGGCAAACCAGATATGGTCATTCTCAAGTACCATGTCGTTCACATAATTATCGATCAAGCCGTCGTAAGTGGCATAGTCCTTCCAGGTTTTGCGAACCCTGTCATATTTGAGTACACCGTTGTCGGTGCCTATCCAAAGGATGTCACCGGCCAGTGCGATTCTGTGTGGCATTTGTTCATTGAGGTCCGTTCTGGTCAGGAAAGACTCGATTTCAGTCAGGTTGCTGTCAAGATGGACAACGCCGTCGATGCCGGCAAACCAGATCTCTCCATTCGTACCCTCAATGATCTGCCACACCGCCCCTCCGAGGTGACCGCTGGGGATGTTGAACCTTCCCCACTTGAAGGTTCTTCCGTCAAGGCGGTGAAGTCCGTACTCGGTGCCGATCCAGAAGTCCCCGCCGATATGTGCCATTGCCAGAATTTTGCCAAATCCATCGGCGGACGATGTGAGCGGGAAAATCGAATCTTGTGGAGTTAGGAGTACATCGATAGTTCCGTTGCCACCCACGAACAAAAGGCTATCCTCTGCGAAAAGAGAGTATACAGCGTTCGACCTTAACCCGAGAGCTGAAGTGAAACTGCGGAATTTCCCGCTCTTTCGGTAATATTTCACGAGTCCGTAATCGGTACCGAAGTATACTGCCTGACCATTGCCGGTGATAGCATTCACTTCATCCGACGATATCCAGCCATTGAAGCGAGCTTCAAAGTACTGCCATGTGTCATTCTGCCTGTCCCACATTGTGATGGCATTCTCGCTCGCCAATCCCTGCTTTCCTCCAAACCAGACTTTGCTGCCGTCCAGATAGATGACGTTAACATCCTCCTGGAAAACTCCAAATGGGATCATTGTCACAAGATTGTTCGCAAGATTGATGTCGGCAACCCCGTGACCGTATGTTGCGACCCAAACATGATTCCATCGATCTTCCGCGGCATCGAGTATCTGGTAGTCTCTCAAATCAGGATCGGTGAGGTATACGTTGTCTGAAGAATAGGAGAGATGATACCCGAGATCGAAATGGTACGCCTCGAAGCTGAGCCGTCTCATTCCACTGCCGTCATCGAGCTCAGCAGGAAAATCGTACTCGCTTGTCCACTCTTGAAAAGTAGGGCTATAACTATAAACACCGAGCGAAGTTTCTGCGTAGATTACATCGTCGTCCCGATTGACAGCCAGCCGCCATATTTCATCCGAGGGGAGTCCGCTGGAAGCGGTCATAGGATCTCTCCACTTCTCTTCGAGGCTGTTGTAACGAATGATGCCGTGTGTTGTGCCGAAGTAGATATCGTCCCATCCCTTTGCGACGGATGTCACGTACCTTGTCTGTGTATATGTAACCCAGTCTTCCGGGAAATAGCCTTTGCGGTTCTGAGCGGTGACAGTCGCACATATTGCGCCTATCAATAGAGCGGCGGTAAGAATGGATGTGCGTACAGTCAATCTCACAGTTCAGCTTTCAAGAAAGTCATATATGGCCTTGGAACAAACTGCCATGCCTATCCCAATAGCATCTTCGTCGATATTGAACCGGTTGTGATGCCACGGATAGATCGCATCGGTCTTGCTGTTTCTGACACCAAGCCGCATCATGGCGCCCGGTATGTGCTCAAGAAATCGCGCAAAATCTTCCGATGCCATCAGGGGAGAAGCGATCTCAACGACTGATCGCTTGCCATACAGCTCTTGCGCGGCATTGCGATAATATCGATTTACGGATTCGTCGTTGATCAGAGGCGGATAGCTTGTGAAATAGTCTATTTCGAAGCCGGCGTTCGATGCTTTCGTTACATGTTTGCAGGTATTTTCGATCAGTTTCTTCATCCGGGCCATCGTCTTATTTGACAGAGACCTCATAGTCCCACTGAGAGTGACTTCACCGGCGATCACATTGCGCGCACTCCCCCCGCTTATCTTACCGAATGTCAGCACAACCGGTTCCAGGGGATCGGTCCGGCGGGATACTATGTTCTGAAGCTGCGTAACAACATTTGCCGCAACTACAATAGCGTCAATACATTTATCAGGACGAGCGGCATGTCCACCCTTGCCTTTGACTGTCAGGTCGAAATCGACCACTCCGGCCATCATGACACCGTCGCGGATTCCGATCTTGCCGACCGGTATGTCAGGGTCAACGTGGAGCCCGAAGATCGCATCCACATCCGGCGATCTGAGTACTCCTTCTTCGATCATGGCAATCGCGCCTCCCGGCGGCGTCTCCTCTGCCGGTTGAAATATGAATTTGACCGAACCTTTGAGGTCAGATCTGATATCGGAGAGGATGTATGCTGTACCGACTGCGATGCTCATGTGCGCATCATGGCCACAGGCGTGCATCTTGCCTTTGGTCTTCGACCTGTACGGCAAGCCAGTCTCTTCATTCACCGGCAACGCATCCATATCGGCACGAAGCGCTGCGACTTTGCCGTTTGGGTCACCCTTGAGGAGCGCTGTGAATCCGGTTGACGCCACCTTTCTTGTTATCAGTAGTCCAAGAGGGGCGAGGTGATCCTGAAGTAACTTCGAGGTTTCTCGCTCTTCAAATGCAGTCTCAGGGTGTTGATGGAGTTGACGGCGCAATTTCCGCGCAAACGGGAAGTACTTGTCAGCGAGACGATCTATTGTCGAGACCATGCTGCATACCTGATAGCAATTCAAGACTATCTGGAAACGATCGGGCGATGCTGCTCTCCAAGTCGTGGACCCTGATCAGTAGGACATGTGCCTCCGTCGGAGAAGAGCCTAGCCGAATTGACGCATCTGATTTGATCCGGAACCCCTGAGGCGATTGTCATAATTACGTCGCATCTTGTTGGCCAGTATATGCGCAACTCTCATCGGTTCCGGCAGTCTATAGCCGCGAGTAGTCGAAGCTATAATTTCGACAGCTGAGTCCAAATCTATCTTATGGCCAATCGAGACAAACAATGGCTTCACACCCATTCGAGTTCGGATAACCGTTCCTACCTGCTCTCGATTGTACATCAGGGGGGATGTAGCATTCACAGAATCCTCCGGCTCTTCGAATTCACCTACAAGCCGTTTCTTTGCACATCCAATAGTCGCTATGTCAAGCATCAGTCCCAGATGAGAAGCCATGCCGATTCCCTTCTCGTGTGCGATTCCGTTCGCGTCGAAAATTATTAGATCGGGCGTTGTCTGGAGTCTCTGCAGAGCCTTAATAATAACGGGACCCTCTCTGAATGCAGCAAAGCCGGCTTGATGCGGAAAACTCGCCATTGTCTGAGCCCGTGCTCTGTCTACAGTCACAAGCTCAGGGAATCGCATGACCACTACGGTCGCGAATACGGAATCGTCTTTCTTGGAGTATGCCGTATCAGCACCGGCGATCAATTGGAACTCTTTCTTCGAACCCTTCACTTCAATGAAGTGCTTCAGATTATCCTGAATCCGCGACGCCTCTCTGATGTCGGATGTCCAAGGGTGTAGGCGCGTAAACTTCATCTCAATCCTCTTTTGCTCCAGTTGTTATCATGTCGGGTTGGCCCATTCGCACCCCGACCACTCACAGTTGACTTCGACGCAGTTGCTGCGGCAACACGATAATAAGAAATTTCACATTCGAACACAAGCTCAAAAATGAGCCCTCAAAAAATGAGCCCTCTATGTCTAAGATGTCCACATTTCGCCCTTTGTATTAAGTCTTAAAGAAATCCCCTGCACATGACGAAATGGTATCGATTGCTGTCCGCTAATTCTAACGAGTGCTGATCGAATTTGTTCCAGGAGATTCCGAGACCTCCCATGCATGGCGATGCACACTTAGATTGATCATGAAGAAGCATGCTGTGTGCGAATAAACAACCCCGACTTGCGCCGGGGTTGCCGTTTCGTGCTTGCGTAGAAATGATCAGAATGGAAAACGCGGAATCCAATTGATCAATCCTGCACATCCATTATGACGATTCAGGTTGGGGTTTGTTGCATCGGAACATCCGCGTCGCTCAGAGATTCTGAGCTAGTAGTCTGCACCGCCTTACTTCTGGCATCCGCCCCTGATCTACAGCAATATCACCGCTCATTTGGAGACAGAAAGGACTTAACGCAGCATCACACGCAGAGTAAATAGACCGTTTTGGTCGACAACATATATGCCTAATGCTCGCGAATTAGTGACAGTCTACTCTTCGCAGAGTCTGAGAGGGATTGCGCCCCCAGCTCAGTTACGATCGGTGGCGTATTTGATGCTATCCAACTACGATTTCACAGAACAAGCTTGAATTGTCGACCTCTTCGATGCGGAGGTTCGCGCAGATTCGCGCTGAAAGTGATCTGAAGTCCTGTCGGGTGAAAGTAGTCGCCTGGAAGCCATCCTTGCAGACGATAACTCCGTTGCCTGCAGCATCCTGATCAATGTCACCGAGGAGACCGGCCGCGGACTGAAGCTTGAACCACTCCAGACGATCATCCCATATCTTGTCGGAGTAGCTCGACAGCAACACTCTCCCACCGCGCTTCGTAACTCTCATGCACTCCGCGAGCAATCTCTCAGGCTCAATCTTGAACGCTGATATCCCATTCTGGATGCAGACCACGACATCGAATGACCTGTCGCGAAATCCGAGAGCGACAGCATCCATCTGTGCGAGATGGACAGTTGGGTTGAGCGGCATTTCTCTCGCTAGCAGTAAACTCGACTGTGCTTTGTCTATGCCGACAACGCTGTTGCAGCAATCAGCCAAATCATTGAGCACTCTGCCATATCCACAGCCCAGATCGAGGACTTTATCGGTAGGTCTGATCTTCTCTTTCACGTAGCCGATCTCGGCATCGAGATACCTGACAATTCGCGGTGTGGCAATTTCGTAGACTCGTCTGAGCCGATCAGCCGACAGCCTGTCGGAATAATAGTCTGCCATCTGGACTTCAACCCTGAATGTGAATCAGTCTGACACTGAATATACATAGAAACTCATCGATTCGGCAAGGATATGCTGTGATCCATGAACGTGTGTGCCGTCATTCCGCACCCTGATTATCGACGGCATTAATTGTTTGCATTTTGCCGGATTTTTGCGTTCTATTGCCAAACAGGTCTCCGCTGAGGGAGAGCCGAACAACAAGCATGCAGTTCTGTGTGGAGTGCAGGTTGTGCGATAGTCAGAGTTGTCTAATCCGTCATCGCTTGACTTCATTCCGGGCGATCTATAGGCCCCCGAGCTGTCAAGACTGAATCGGGATTGTGACAAAGACTGATGATTGGAGGATGAGATGAGTCAGGCAAAAGCTGGCGACAAAGTCAGGGTGCACTACACGGGCAAACTGGAAGACGGTTCCATATTTGATAGTTCCAGAGATCGCACTCCCCTGGAGTTTGTGGTTGGAAGTGGCAGCGTGATTCCCGGATTTGACGATGGTGTCAAGGGCATGGAGATTGGCAGCACTAAGACTGTTACAATTCCGGAGAAGGACGCCTATGGCTCGCGGCGTACCGAACTCGTTACGGTTGTTCAGAAGAGCGAATTTCCGGATACGATCGCACCGGAAATTGGAAAGAAACTTCAGGTAGGCCAGCCGGACGGACGAGTGCTGAATGTTGCCATAACAGGGATCGATGGTGAGGCAGTGACTCTGGACGCCAACCATCCTCTCGCAGGGAAGACGCTGATATTCGAAATAGAGTTGGTTGAGATTGCGGCCTGAGCAACCTTGCAGGAGTTCTCGCTGAACTCCGCCGGCCGCAGAGAGGTAGTTTATAGCATGGCTAACGGAGCGAGTGGCGGAGCAGCCGCTGCTGCGGCTGCCGCAGCAATTGCACGGGCGATCAAGGCATCTGGCGCGATTGTCAGTGTCGATCCTTCCGATTTCAAGATTATCTTATCGAAGTCTGAAAGCCCTCTCGTCGTGACAGCTACCGGCGGCGTGTTCAAAAAGAACTATCAGTACTTGACTGCGTACAAGGGCCTGATATTTTTCACGAAATCGGCGGAACCACTCAGACTCGACGGCAGGATCGAAATAATAGCATCGAAGAAGATCTGGATTCCCGGTTAGATCTGCCTGGTCAGGGCTGGGTGTCCACGAGCTTATGGACGAGACTCAATTCCCCATTTTGACAGGATAGGACCCAGTGAAAGTTCAACCTATTATCAAAACCGAGCGGCTGATCCTAAGGTCGTTTACGCTGGCTGATGCACCGATAGTGCAGAAACTCGCAGGGGATCGTGAAATCGCCGATACAACCATGAACATCCCCCATCCTTACATTGACGGTGCTGCGGAGGAATGGATCGGCATGCATGCCGAGCGATTCCAGACTGGCAAAGTAGTCACTTATGCGATCGTACTGAAAAAATCCAGTCAATTGATCGGCGCGATAAGCCTGCTTGTGCTTCGGACATTTGACCGTGCGGAGATGGGATACTGGGTCGGCAAGGATTTCTGGAATCACGGTTACTGCACCGAGGCGGCGGCGGCTCTCTTGAAATTCGGATTTGGCAGTCTTAGACTAAATCGTATCTTTGCTGAACACTTCACAAGAAATCCTGCCTCCGGGGCGGTCATGGAGAAAATCGGCATGTCTTTCGAGGGATGCCTCAGACAGCATATGAAGAAGTGGGGCAAGTACGAAGATATGAACGTCTATTCCATCCTCAGAGAAGAATTTGATCAGGGTGACGAATGATCGCACCGTGATGTGAATATTGTGACGTATCGGCTGTAATGCTGTTTGTGACACGTTGTATGACTCAGAGCAAATGAAACCGGAGGTGAGTAGATGCAGCAACTAAACTATACATGTCCGAAGTGTTCCAACACTCAGTATCAGGTCGGTGAGATGCGCGCTGCCGGCGGGTTCTGGTCGAAAATTTTCGACGTTCAGGGTAAGCGGTTTTCGACTGTCACCTGCTCCAGATGCAAGTACACAGAGATTTTCTTGGCCGAGACCAGCATGCTCGGCAATATATTCGACTTCTTCACAAATTGATGGCGGTCTGATGGTGTTTGATGATAGCGAACTGCGCGAATACTACAACAGGCGCGCGCAGGAATTCGATTCAATCTATCACCGCGATGATCCGGTCAGACAGGCGGAGCAGGCGCAAATCGCTGATGAAATCAGGGAGTCGTTTGCTGATCGCCGAGTGCTCGAGGTAGCCAGTGGAACCGGGTTCTGGACAGCATATCTCGCAGAAGTTGCCAGACAAGTAATCGCAATTGACTCTTCGACCGAGATGATCGAGATAGCTCGACAAAGGAAGTTCGTCAGGGAGGTTGTCGAATATCGTAAGTTGGACGCATATCAACTTGACCTGTTGGACGAGACCTTCGATGGCGGAGTGGTTAATTTCTGGATATCGCATGTTCCGAAGTCAGGACTCCTTGAGTTTCTGAAGGGTTTCCACAGCAAGCTAGAACCGGGCTCCTCCGTGCTGGCGGTCGACAGCGTCTACATACCGGAGTTTAGTGGCGAGTTGGTCCGCAAAGAAAACAAACCAGATACTTACGTAAATCGTCGGCTGAGCGATGATTCCAGGCATCTGGTGCTGAAGAATTACTATAATGCTGATGACCTCGAGGATATCTTCTCACCCTGGGCCGATGATCTAAATATCAGAATCGGCGATTGCTTCTGGATTGCACAGTATCGCACAAAGCATGTTTAAGACATCACCTGTCTGCTGTTTTGCGTATGACCAGGAGAGACTGTTAGCAACTGCCATCCGTGATTGTAGTTGACATAGATTGCTGCTGCGGTTGTTTGTGATTCCAGGAGGAGATAGCCGTGAATCCTGATAACATTATCGTATTTGCCGGAAGTGCAAGCAGGCAGCTAACCGGTCGTATCTGCAAACATCTGAAGATCAAGCCCGGCGACAACGAGACTCTGATATTCTCAGAAGGCAATATCTTTGTCAGAGTCAACGAAAATGTCCGTGGCCGCCGAGTATACCTCGTTCAATCGACTGCGTTTCCAGCCAACGATAATTTCATGGAGCTTCTCTTCTGGATTGATGCCCTCAAACGCGCGAGCGCCGAGTCGGTGACGGCGATAATTCCGTATTTCAGCTACGGCAAGGGGGACAAGAAGGACGAGCCGAGAGTCTCGATCAGGGCGAGAGTCTGCGCCGATGCAATCGAGGCCGCAGGTGCAGATCGAGTCGTTACGATGGATCTCCATGCTCCTCAGATACAGGGCTTTTTTCGCATCCCCGTGGACAATCTCTATGCGCTCCCCGCCCTCTGCGACCGAATCAAGAAAGAAAAGCTAAAAGACATCATCATCGTCTCACCAGATACCGGCTTCGCGAAGCAAGCTCGCAAA
>Ga0180009_10001408_pt1 | contig 29537 bp, 25 predicted proteins | sample OS_PC_MetaG_FD_123537 | JGI IMG/M metagenome (GOLD analysis project Ga0180009, IMG submission 123537) | Groundwater microbial communities from the Aspo Hard Rock Laboratory (HRL) deep subsurface site, Sweden - OS_PC_MetaG | ecosystem: Environmental > Aquatic > Deep subsurface > Groundwater...
CACTATGACATCCAAACGACAATCGATATGGTCAAATGGATTCAGCAAAGAAACCTTCGGGCCTCCATTTCACATCGGAATAAAAAATTGCGACTTATAAGCTAAGTATCGTTGTAGGGTTAATATCCTCACCGATTATTAACGTCTCCTTTAATCTCTTAAAAACATTAGGGTAATCTTCTTCAACCACCCAGTTATGAGATCCAACTATTATATTTATTTGAGCAAGCCTCTTTTTATTATCATACTGTGAGGCCAGATCCACTATCGGATCAACAGCTTCTTTTCCCTCAACATATTGACCAAATTGGATAGCATAAAGCCCCAACTTCGTCCTGGCGTCGATTATTTCTTTCTGCACATCATCTGTTACTGGTAATTTCTCAAGACAGGTTATTCTTTTCTCAGCATATGCAATCGCATCATTTAAAGAGGCCGATTTTTCCGCTTTCCTTTCTGCAAGCCTCGAATACTCAGCACCTTTCTCATAATTTTCAGCCTCAATAAAATGCTCAGCCAACACCGCACAATGCTCATTTATATTTTCTTTATACAAATCTGCTATCGCATTGCCGATCTCCTCATGAAGCTGCTTCTTTCTCTTACTCAGTATCGAATCATAAACCACTTCACGGGTTAAGGCGTGCTTGAATATATAGGTTGAATTAGGATAAATCCCTCTCTCATAAAGAAGCTCGGTATCCTTCAACAATGAAAGACGAGATAATAAGTCCTCTTGTGATATGCCCATCGCCTGCTTTATTAATTCATAACTGAACTCCCTCTCGATTACGGAGCCAGTTTGAAGCAATTCTTTTGCCCTTTCAGGAAGGGAATCAACTCTCGCCATAATGACATCTTGAATAGTCGATGGGATGGCCAGATCCTGGATATCTTTTATCAGATGGTATCTGTTGCCCGTTATTTCAATAGCTTTTATATCTTTAAGAGATTTTATAAACTCCTCGATGAAAAAGGGGACCCCTTCTGTCTTCTCCAGGATCAATTCTTCAAGAGCAGTATCAATATCTTCCGTCCCCAAAAGGTAGGTAGTCATGGCCAGGCTCTCCCGATTAGAGAGCCGGTTTAAGTTCACCTGGTTGTGATACGACCTGCCCCCCCAGGCATGCACAAACTCCGGACGGTAAGTGAATATTAGGAATACCCTCGCACCTGGTGTGTTATCCAACAGATCCTTAAAGGCATCCTCAGAGCTTTTATCTATCCAATGTAGATCCTCAATAGCCATGATAAGAGGTCGAATCTCAGAGCCTTTCAGGACAATCCTCTTTAATGCTTCAATGATCCTATCTTTCCTTGATTCAGGGCTCATGGGTATCTGGTCGATGCCGCTGTCTTTGACGGATAAAAGCTCCAAAAGATATGGGAGTGTGGAAGCTTCATCAGTCCCCAATATTTTCAGTCCTCTCTTGACTTTTTCCTTGATATCTAAATCTCCATCTCCCTCATGGATATCGAAGTTTGACTTCAAGATATCTATGACTGGATGATAAGCCATCCCCCGGCTGTAGGAGAGGCATTTACCTTCTAGAATAGTCACCTCCTTGTTGGCTATTGATTTTATGAATTCATATAAGAGTCTTGATTTACCGACTCCGGCCTCGGACATAATGGAAAAGGCTTGGCCTTTTCCTGATTTTGCCCTCTCAAAACCATCAAGCAAAAGCTCAAGCTCACGCTCTCTACCGACAAAGGGCGTTAGACCTCGCTCAGCACTAACATCAAACCTGGTTCTCCTGGTGCTAGGCCCAATTACACGGTAGGCTTTTACAGGTTCTTGTTTTCCTTTAACCTCCTTTTCTCCAAGGGACTCATAACGAAAGAGACCTTCTGTTAATTTAAATGTATCTTTTGTTACGTAAGTAGCACCAGGTTCTGCTAAATCCTCCATCCTTGATGCCAGATTTACCGTGTCACCTACCGCTTTAAATTCTACTCGAAGATCATTACCTAGAGTGCCCACTACTACTGGGCCGGTGTGAATACCAATACGCATCTTTAGAGACAATATACCTTCTCTCTCTTGTTTTATTTTGTCACTGAACCTGGTCATCTCTCTGTGGATGGCATAGGCTGACCGAATCGCTCTCTGTGGAGCATCTTCCAGTGCGATTGGAGCACCGAAAAGGGCCATAATGCCGTCACCGGTCATCTCATTGACTGTGCCTCGTAGTCGTGGACTTTATGAATCAGGATCTCGTAGACCTCATCCATGATGGAGTAAGCATCTTCTGGGCCTAGCTTATCGACAAGAGTAGTAAACCCCTCCATGTCACAAAACATGACCGTAACCTGCTTCTTCTCTCCTTCAATCTTATCCCTTTGAGATAGGATCTTTTCGGTCAGACCTTTAGGAAGGTATTTTTGAATCTTTTCTATTTTCTCGTCAAAGGAGAGTTCTTTAGGGGCAGGTTCTGAGGGAAGGGCTAAATTATTGCCACATTTCTCACAAAAATTATTGTCCGGTAGATTTTCGAAATTACAATTGGGGCAGACTTTTGATAGCTTTGCGCCGCATTTCCCACAAAATAAGGTTCCTTCTCGGATCTTATTCTGACAATTTGGACATTTCATTATTGATGTCCTCCAGATCTAAAGAAAGGTTAATTTGGAAGATAAAATGACGGGTCTTTTACTTTCAATAAGATCTCCTTAATTATTCCACCGGGTATTCATCTTTTCAGCTTTCCTCGACCCAAACACCCTTTTTTTCGATAGTTAACCGGCAGGGCTGATGCCCCGGGTCCTCTGACGGCTCACATATGAACATGGGCGAGCCGTCCTCGTTCAGGGGAACGTAATTGCCGAAGTAACAATGAATGCAGTAAACCGGAAAGTCGGGTTGGTTGAAGGTCATGGGCTGAGGCACCTTAATCCTTAACAATCCCTCCGGCTCATCATACAGACCGTCCGTTACTTGTCGCCCGCCGCTGGCGCAAACCTCGGGGATTAAAGTGAATTTTTCATTATCTTCCTCGATCTTCAAAGGATGCAGGTGCCCCCTGAGCCCGGTCATCAGGACCTCCATCCGCCGGCGCGGCGATTTTCCGTGGTACCGCGGACCCAGACGCCTGCTGAACCGGGCGATGGTCTCCTCCATTGCCCGTGCCAAGGGTTCATCCCCGAACTCCCGTCCGATATGAGAAAACAGATCGGTCAACCAGTCCCGGTAAAAATCGTGCATGCCAAGAAACTCAGCGTACATCCTTTTGGCCAACCCTGCGGCCTTTTCACCATCACCGGCCTCAATAGCCTCTAGGAGCACATCCAAGGTTCTGGCCCCCATGGCTTCAAGTTCTTCATCGGTAAACAACCTCTCTTCGTTCATTTAAAACCTCCCTTTACGCACACGGTTATTTTAAAAATCATTCATTAACGCCTTTGACGTTGGTTTTAATGAAGTGGACTATAGATTCCAGGGAGGAGCCTAGAGGGAAAACCTCCTTGACCCCCATTTCTTTGAGTAAAGGAATATCTTCAATGTGCACATTTATTGCAAAACTTCGCATCATCAGGATTCTCATGCTGGCATTTTGGGCACTTCATTTTTGATGCCCTCCAAACCTAAATAGAAGTGGATTTTGAAGATAAAAGGACGGGTCTTTTACTGTTAATAAGATCAAGTATAAGTGAGAAGGGGCTTTGTGTCAATTAAGGTCCGATTCCTTCAGGAGTTCTTCGCTGAGTAGCATCCATATCATCACGGATATTGCATTTCGCTATCATGGATCGTCCTTTCAGCTCTTTTCCGTTCGGGCAATCAATTGCAGACAGTGATTTGGCTTTACCAGACATCTCCACGAATCCGAATCCTTTTGATCTGCCAGAGTAATTGTCTTTTATAATCTTGAAGGTCTCGACCTCTTAAATTTATTGATTTGAGCTCGTGATCATAGCTCTAAGGGCACTCCATCATAGATGCATGGAATGCTCTTTTTTCTTAGATCAATGAACTAAATTACCCTCACATTGACTGCATTAGGGCCTTTTTCCCCTTCCTCTATGTCAAAGGTAACCCTGTCGCCTTCATTAAGAGACTTGAAGCCGCTCCCAGTGATTCCTGAATGATGAACGAATACATCCGGACCGTCTTCTTGCTCAATGAACCCGTAGCCTTTGCGATCATTAAACCACTTTACGGTTCCATTAGCCATAATTACACCCTCCTTTCAAATAATTCTCATGGTTCCAAACTTCAGGTTGCCACTTTTGACAAATGGATCTTTCCCTGAAACGAAACCCTAACACCAATAGAAACATAACTTTACTGATCACAGATATCATAGCCCGTTTTTGGCCAAAATCAAGTTATGATTGATAAACAATCCTTATTCAGTGTCTCTTGGGCAAAATGATAGAGTAAATATTTTATAGTATTCGAGAATATGGTTAACGCTTTACTCATAAGCTGGTGTGAGGCTGCAGCGTAACACCGGTCAGTGTGTAGCAGAAGGTTAGGCTAGAAACTCGATTCCATATCAAGAACAACTAATTCGCTGTAGGCAGACTTACAGAACATAGAACTCCGACGCCTACACACCATTTATAGGTTGGTTATCTCGGCTCGCAAGCAACTGGCCACACAACAAGCGTGCCCTTCGGCAAGAAATGACCATCGGTTGTCACGTACGGGATTATAACGTATCTCCTCGGTCCCGCCTAACTATTGAGTGAGCGGAATTCCTTCCTGATCATGCATTAAAATTAGGGGCATGGGGATTATTTTTCTAGAGGGAACTGCCGGCTAACTGGTCGGCGAAATGTTTGAATGGAAAGACATCGATGCCATCTTTTGTCCGCAATAGGGGTCCGATCACCATGCTGTCAGTTTTCCGTGAAAAATGACGACAATATAGTCAAAAATCACGTAAATGTCTTGTGGCCCTATGGGTGGATGGCCCTCCCTTTTAGACCGGGATTAGCTAGAGGGGTTAGAATGGGACCGGATCTATCTGTTTCAAAGATTTTTAACCTCATCCAGCAGCTTCTCCGCAGCAGCCAGTAGTTCGGGAGAGGAAAGTTCTCTGATCTGGGCCACCAACTCCTCAACCGTTTTCCTCAGGTCTCGTTTTTCACTCCCAGGAGCCGCATGCCCTGATGAAGTCAATTTAAGGTAACTTAACTGCTCCTTGTTCAGGTTCAAGCTGAGCACATCCGGGCGGGCATAATGTCCAACCATATCCAGGGCACATTTTGCAAGGTCAATCTCACCCATATCTATCTCGCCATAGACGATGGTCTCCTCGTCATAGGCGGGCCCCGCCACATAGTTTCCTCGGGGGGCCACGATAGCGCTACCGCCGAAAGCGCTCCACTCCATATTCTTCTTGTGGGGGAAGTCATCGGGGATGTCTTTCTCCGTTATGTAGCCGCAAGAGTTGATCACCCATACTCCTCCTTCGAGGGCAAGACAGCGAATGGCAGCGTCAATTGAGTTCTTGAGCCCTCCAGGGGCGCCCGGCCACGTGGAACAGTGGATCTGTTCCCCCTGGGCGAACAGTGCATACTTGGGCAGCACCATAAAGTTCTCGGCACATATCAGGCCGCTTATTCTGCCCAGATCAGTTTGGAACACATTGAGACCGCTACCGTCGCCCCGACCCCAATACACACGTTCAAAGGCTGTGGGCATTAGTTTTCGGTGACTGCCTAAAATACTCCCATCCCTATCGATGAAGAGCATGGTGTTGTAAATAGTTCCCTTTGAAAGCCTGTCCCTCTCGTTTAGGCCCATCACGACGCAGGCATTGGCTTTTCTCGCTGCCTTGCACAGGATATCAGTATCCTCGCTAGGTATCTCGATGGAGTTTCTTAGCAAGTCTCGCCATGAGTAAACCCATTTTCCCCAAAGGGCGTGACCTTCGGGAAACCAGTAGGGATAAGTGGGGATATATGTTTCGGGGAACACAATGAGCTCAGCACCGTTTCTGCTCGCCTCATCAATGAGGCTGCATGCCTTGTCCATGGTTCCCTTCTTATCGAGAAATACGGGGGCAGCCTGCACTGCCGCTGCTTTGAACCTGAGATAATCTTCAGTCATCTCGTGCCTCCTTCTTTTATTCTGGTTTTTTTGTAAGGTTTTTTAGGTTAAGTAAAGAACGGCATGGATATAAGGAGTTAACCTTCATCATTATTTCTTTATTCCACTTCTAGATTAACGATGAGGGACAAAGTTTCATCTGCGGTCACTATCACCCGAATTTTCCAGTCTTTATATCCCTCATATTTTACCATAACGTTGTGAGGGCCTTCCTTTACTTTTTCGAGAGTACAGGGAATAACACCTGCATAATACTCATCAAGATATACTTTTGCCTCATTGGGTGATCCTGAGATATGGATCTTGCCTGTTTCTGTAAAGCTCTCTTGTTTTTCTTCTTCCCTCTGCCTTAGTCTTTGCTGCCTCTGTTCTACATCTATGCAGTCCGAGTCCCCACTTCCATAACCTGCCACCTTAACGGTTTCTAAGATTCCGCTTCTGAATATAAGGATATGAATAAAACTATTTCTTCCACAATTATAAGACCACTCTTCGATTTTCTGAGAGATTTTGTAAGAAGCCCCATCGGAACTAAAATAACCTCTCCCCTCGTACTGTGTGTTTTCTTGATAGATCTCCAGTGTTTTATAATCCGTAATCTCCCTTGAAGTGGGTTCACCGCATGTGGCAAGGATCTTTGCCTTAGTGTCCCCGACACTAACGAGTTTAGATCCTCATCGAAAAGTACGAGAGAAATGATCGGCAGAAACCGAACCGGTGTAAGCAAGCAGAAAGATGATAATCATCATAGTGATTCTTCTCATATACCCAATCCCTCATGCCATCGATGTTCATCAATTTGATCAGTATTGCTCATGACTTTTTTTTACTTAACAGATGGAAGCCGTCAATGAGAATTACACGTTCTTGAATCCACCATCGGCCTTCCTCTTTCACAAGCTTGTCTTCGTAACGGCCAGCAGCGAGGACGAACGCGCCAGTTGAACTATCCACATAATCAGCATCAAGGTAACACACCGAATTGGCTTCATCACCATTCACCTGTATCCAAGGGCAGGTGACCTTGTGGCGTAGATTGCGAACTGAACCCTTGATCGTTCTCTCGTAGTTCATGTACCAGCCGCGTATAGCTTCGGCCCCGCTGTAACTCTCGTCTCCTTCATAGCGTGGCTGCAGCACAGCATTGGGGTGAAAGACGTCCATAACGTCGTCCACAGTACTGCGGTCGAGGGCATGGCAGTAACGGTAGAGAAGCTGCTGAATCTTAGTTATATCGTTGCTCATTGTGTTCACTCCCCCTTCCCTTCTGTTTCCCTTTATCCTCAGAAGGATCTCCTGGACATATTATCCATTATTTCGTCAACTTGTTGAGTGGTCATAGCTTCGAGTACTTCACCGATCTGTTCGACCGTCATATAACCCATGCTATGTAATACAGAACCGACGGACCTGTGTTCTATTCCCTCTAAATCATTATCTATTTGTAGTCCCATCGCTTCCATAAACTGTTCCTTAGTGATGAAACCTTTTTCTATGGCAATAACACCAAAACGTTTTCCAGAACTTTTTTCAACCATGTTGCCCTCCGATTTTCCTGTTTTGTGACTTACTACCGTCTATTTGCCACATTGCCCTCTCTGATGATTCGACTGCCCCTCTACTCATACCAACAAAATAGGACTTTTCGTAACATTTTAGCTCTTTGAAAAAACAACCCGTATTTGCTCCAGTCCGTGGAGGTCTCTTTCAAAAGCCGCCTAACCCTCCCTCATTCCATGGGACGGCAGATTAGTGTTGAAATTCTTCCCGGGATAGCCCCAGAGGACGTCCTCCCTTGCCCCCCACATCTTCTCTGCCTTTTCCATAGCTTTATTAAATGCCTGGGGGCGTTCCACGAGCATCGGAAGTATTTTTATGAGGCAGCTTTTGAAAGAGACCTCCACGGACTGAACTTGAATGGCTTTCAAAGAGCTAAAATGTTACGACTTTTCTAATAAGACCAGGATGCGTTTGTGTAGAGTCGCATCTGAAGAGGTTATTTTTCGCTTATGGATAGTATGGTAGTAAGATTACCCTGTCTGGAGCTATAGGTCAATTTCAATCAATAAGGATACACGATAGTTGATTGGTGTAAAATTTTGGTTTGGAAAGATCTTTCTTATAATAGCTTGTGCTTTTTCATCTCAATGTAGCTTTTCATTCCTGGCTGGCTTGTATCCTCTCACTCCCTCTAAGATGGCTTCTAGATTGGAAATCAATTCCTCTATACCATAATAAACATTTTCATCTAATAGAGCCACTGAGACCAGTCCATTAGCCAACTCATCAGAAAAGTCAATGTGAAAATAGACTCTTGCTTCATCGTACATTCCTATTACAATTCGCTCTCTAAAACCAACCTTATCAAAAAACTCTTTTATCATATCCCGTTTATCAGTCATGTTAATAGCCTTCTTTATGGATGACAATTGTTATTCAGAACCATCCATTAATACAATCAGATTAAAACTATTTGTCAAGGGGAAAGATTTGGCATTCAATTTGACATCTTGAAGATGGCCCACTTTCTACTTCGAGAGACCTCAGTCAAATTACCCATAAAAAGATCAACAGAGATATATAGAGTATTCAGTGCATATAAACGGTTTTCAAACCATGAGTCCCCTTTCCTCCAGATCCTTGGCAATATCCTGAAGTCCAAGCTCCTGAAGCTTACTCTTTGTCTGAAGGCCCGTGGCCACATCCCATCCTCGAGACTGATAGTATTCATCTTTCACTTGTTCAAACGCTTCTCGGTCCACTACGGCGCCCTTCTTGGAGATTCTCTCTCCGTTTTTACCGGGTAATATACATGGGTCTTCAGGATTGATCTTGTCTTTGAAGGGTTTTTCGTAAAAGACTTGGGGGATCAGTTCGCTTCCTCTACCCCTGCGGCCTTCTCTGGCAAACACGGCCCTTCTGAGGTTGAAGATCACCTCGCCAATGGTGTTGAGTTCCTGCTCATCCACCTGCCTTCCCGTTACTGCCGAGAAGACCTGGCTTTCAAGGGTGGAGTCACCGAGATGATCGTCAGAATGGGCAACGATGGTGATGGGCCAGGCAAAGGCGCAAAGAATCATGCTTTCCCGAGCTGACCAACGATCCTGGATTATTTTTACCACTCGGCCTTTACCTTCATGCGTTGAAAAGTCCACCGCACCCGCATCTCCAAAGAATCTCTTGCTAACGGCCTGGAGCACATCGGTAGAAACATACGCTCCTTCTTTTCCCTTGGACCACGCCGACCACTGGCCCACCAATTCGTCCAGTTCACTGACGACCGCGTGCTGTCTGGGTTGCATGGCGTAAAGGAGCCCCGTCACAATATCCCTCCTCGGATCTCCCTCAGGGGCCTGGCCTGTAGTGTGAAAAATGTAATCGGTAATCAACGCCCTGGCGTTCCTTCCCACTGCCTCGGCCGCCCCTATGGGCCCCTGCGCAAGAAACTCTCCCATGCCTTCCCTGAATGCAATCTTTTTAACCAGATCTTCGATGAACTCCAGGCTTCCGAATCTTGACAAGAGCAAGCCCGAATTCTCGTCTGTCAGGACGCCTGCTTGATGGCACCTACTTAGCCAGGCAAGCATTGCCTCTATCACTCGGGTATCAACCCCATACTGGTCACAGAGCCTGTTTGCTTGGAAAGGCACCTCGTTCCATTTGCCATAGTATCTTTGAGCCCGGTACTGATAGAAGATGCCGGATTGACACATGTACTTGCCCTTCTTACCGCTGCTTGTCTCCATGACAGCCCGGATGCAACCGCTTATGCAACCATAGCAAAGCTCCTTTTTTATATTGGGGCCGGGGATGAACCCGAATTCGCTGATCTCCGCATCTTCTTTCAACTTGCGCAATTGCCGGGCAAGGGCCCGAAGTTTTTCCGGTTCCGCTGCTTCTGGCCTTCCCTGACCTCGCACTGCAATGGCCTTTAGATTCTTGGATCCCATGACGGCCCCGAAGCCACCCGAAGCGCTGGAATCGTTATCGGCCATGATATTGGCAAAGACCACGAGGTTTTCCCCGGCAGGGCCCATAGTCACCGTCTTGACGGAACTTCCGTGCTCTTTCTTCAAAAGCTCGCGGGTCTCCACAGCGCCTTTTCCCCAGAGGGCCGAGGCATCCCTGAACTGCACCGAGTCGTCCTCGATGAGCAGATACACGGGAGATGCTGATTTGCCTTCAACCACGAGAGCGTCATAACCGGCGAACTTGAGCTGCGCTCCCCAGGTTCCCCCCAGGCTGCCGCAGGAGAAGTGTTCCGGGAGAGTGAGAGGGGATTTGCCGTGAACTTGCCAGATGGAACCTGCCACTCCGGTGAAACCCGCCAAGGGCCCGTTGACGAATATGAGGCAGTTTGACGGATCAAAGGCCTCAACATCAGGCGAGACCCCATCCCAATAGATCTTGGTTGCCAAACCCATCCCCCCAAGAAACCTGTCCGCGTACTCCATTGTAGGGATCGTACTGATCTGCTTGGAAGATAGATCAACCTTCAGGATCTTTCCTGTGTATCCATAGGTTTCAGCCATTTTAGTCTCCTTTGGTCATACGTTGTTATCCAATAATAAAATCTTTCCTGTCCTTAAGATCATTAATGGTTGTTCTTTAGTAACTGCCCAGCTATTTAGGCTGAAGACTGAAGGCTGAAGTATTTTTCAATTACTCGCAACGATCAAATCAAGCCATTCAAGACCTTCTCGGTTTAGACTATCGCAGTTACCCTCTTTACCATATCATGAAGTCTTGAAAAACATTAGGGGTTCTCCTTTTCATTTTGGCACCTGACTTCTGACTCCTACCTAGGTTGAGCGGTTCAGCGTTCACGGTTCACGGTTAAAGACGCGTAAACAACCCAGTCCAAAGGTTCTGTCCATCGTTATGGTGCCAACGCTGTCTCACCCAATGGGTGATCGTAAGCATTTCCGGAGTTTAAGAAAAAAATGATTCGTGGAAATCGGTTATAACCTTCTAACTCTGAACCCAGAACCGATCAGTTTAGGTCCCACCTAGGTAGTTACTTTATTATATTCATTCATCAAATTCAACAATGTCCTATATAGATTTCAAGAGGCTTTATACTTCCTTTAACATGGAAACGTATTTCATAACTATAAAAACATGAGTCCTCCCTTTAAGGAGAAGGCTCTCCTTTTTTCGTCTTGACAGAAGGAACCATTCATACCAATATTTCCATAATGGGGAAACGATAAGTGGCTACTAGAAATCCGGATGATTATATCATTGAAGCGGGTCCCATGGGGGCTATTGGCGAGGCCGGGTCACTGATGTTCAGGGTCAGCCGGAATTGTCCATGGAATCGGTGCCTCTTCTGCCCCGCATACAAAGACAGACCATTTAGCAGAAGGTCTGTAAAAGAATTAATGGGGGAGATCAATGCAATAAAGCGAATCAGTGAACTGATAAAATCCACTTCTTTCAAGATCGGTTTGTCAGGATATGTATCCCATGAGGTTTTGCTACACGTCATCAGAGAAAATCCGGATATCTATATGTCACAGTCTCCGTATGGCCAAACCAAAAACAGAGACGCCATGGTGAGCTTAAACAATGTTGCCAATTGGATGTTTCATGGTGGGAAACGGGTCTTTCTGCAAGATGCGAACGCCCTGGCCATGAGCCCTGGGGGATTAACCGACGTTTTACAATATCTAAAGGAAAATTTCAAAAGTATAGAAACCATCACCTGCTATGCCAGATCAAGGACCTGCTCCAGAAGAACAGAAGAAGAGCTGGAAGCGTTGAATGGAGCGGGACTTTCGTGGTGTTTTATTGGCATCGAGTCTGGGTGTGATGATGTGCTGGCGTATATGAATAAAGGAGTCAAAAGATCCGATCACCTCAAAGGATGCATAACCCTTATGGCTGCAGGTATCCATGTCGCGGCATTTATTATGCCAGGTCTGGCCGGCGGCGATGAAAAGAGGTCAGGGAAACATATTCGTGAAACCATTACTTTACTCAATGAGATGAAACCAACAGAGATACGGATACGGAGTCTCGCCATCCTGGAGGCCTCTCCCCTTTACGGGCTTTATGGTTCCGGCAGATTTAAACCGGCAACTGAGGATCAGATGATAGATGAGATTCGAGAACTTCTTGAGGGACTCGATTTCCACTGTGCCATTGAGACCTACCAGATGACCAATGTGTTATTCAACGTAAAAGGGCCTCTGAGAGAGAAAAGAGAGGAGTTGGTATGGAAAATAAAGGATTACCAACAGCTTGATTCCAAAGAGAGGGCCCGTTTAAGATTGAGTAGATATCTTCACGGTGGTTATGTGGATTTCTTGAAAAGAGCCGGCAGATATGATTCGACCTTAGACGGGATGATTACGGATGCCATGAACAGCTTAGAATCAGATTCCACCAATGCACTAGAAAAAGTCGAAGAGACCATATTTGCAATCAAATCCAGAGGCGTACCTTGATGGAAAACCCTGGCTAATCAAGATTTCTCTGAACCGTCTCCGCCAAGTGGCGATAGTTGTTATCCAGTAATGCAAGACCTGACCCTGCGCTTTTTTGCTCCTTACAGCACTTAAAACCTCTTTTTAATACGCTTAAATATATCGGCTTCACGCTGTAGAGCCTCTATCACTCTCCGATCCCTATGCCCACAAATCCTGATACATTCACGGAAAAGCCTCCGTGCAAATGGCATCATCACCTGAAATTCATGATAAGTGATAGCCCGGTCTTTCCTCAACACATTCATGGCCAGCGCAACGGGTCTATATGAACTCTTGCCATAAGCCTCCAATGCCATCTTTATTGCCTCAGGTTTACAAAGTGGAAGCAGGCCCCTTTCAGGTAAGGTCACATAAAGCATCCTTGAGATGATTCTTGCCAGGATGTCTCCAGTGAAGTGCCCCATGCATTTGCCATTTTGTGTGCATAGCCCTTCCGGCACGTGATCAGCCAACATCTCACGCTTCAAATCTATTGCACACCGGTAGTACATCCATACGATCCAACGCGTAAAAGCCACCACAGAGCCTTCCTTTGTGGGCCACTTGGGATAAGGTCTGGAAAGGAGTGTTTTGAACCATCCGTCATCCCGGATGACCACGCCGTGGCGGGCCGCATGGGCCAAAGGCGTCGAAAGCTCAAAAACATGCTCAATGGCCTTCTCATCAAAATCTACAATCTGTATGTCAACCTGCTTTTTGCCTACATTGTTATTTCCAAGGCCCAGCTTGAAATCAAACAGAATTCTACGAATTCTTCTGACCTTTTCTCCTGCCTTGAGAAGGACCAAAAAGTCGATGTCTGAATTACATCCGGCCTGGCCCAATGCGTAGCTGCCGAATAACACCAAGCTGTGGATTTCTTCCCGATAGGAGTCAAGAAATGCCTTGATTTCTCTTATGGCCCATCGGGCATGATCGGAATCCGGACCCAAGCCCTGCTTTTGAGAAAATATATTAGGTGGATGGTTGTCTTTTCCGTGTTGATCCAAATTATTTCTTATTGGCACTTCCAGATTTTTAAAGACCATTTGCCCATTGTTGAAGCGCCTGTTTCGCAAGCTCAGGGTTACTCAATTTCCGATCCTGATGGGCGAGGTAGTTCTCGTGAAGTGAGATTTACAAATCCAAATCTGCCCCATTCTCATTGAGCCAGCGTGCATATTCTTCGTAGTTCGGCATAACGCGGGATACCAGTCGCCAAAATCTATCAGTATGACCACGCTCAAGCATGTGAACCAGCTCATGGACCAGAATATAGTCAAAGACCCAGACAGGCGCCATAACCGAACGCCAGTTGAAATTAATACTTCCGTTTTTGCCACACGATGCCCAGCGATGGCCTAAGTCTAAAATCCTGAAATCTTTTACCTTCACCCCAATCCTTTTATCATACCGTGGTATGCGTTCTTTAAGCTGCTTTTTGATCTGCTTTCTATACCAGGATATAAAATGATTCCGCGCATTGGCCTTTTCAGTTTCTGCAAGCTCGAAATAGCCATGCCATAAACGCAGCGGCGCTGTTTTCGATAATCTGCCCGATTTAATTCCGCTACCATCAATGAGTTTCAGCCGATAGTTTTTACCAAGGTACAGGAACCCCTGGCCATTAACGAATTCTCTCTTTGGCCTTTCCCTGTTTAAGGCCTTCTTTTGGGTCAGTTTTTGATAAATCCAGATTCTCTTTTCAGAAACAAACTTTTCAATATCAATCAGTTCTGCCTGATGAGGGGCCGTCACCATGATCGTTCCATCTCTTTCGATGGAAATCCCCATAGATTTCCGGTTGGATCTCTTTAGTCTGTATTCAAGACGGTCTATCTTTCCCGTTCTCATCACGATCTGATCAGCCTCGTATGCAGGGCCTTTGCCAGTTCCACAAAACGATCCGCAAGCTTTGCCTGTTTGTCAAAAGGAATTAGATTGCGATCATCTATTTCGTTGATAATCCATGTTCTCAATAGATTTTGCGCATGCCTGCTTCGCCAGAAATCGACAACGCCAATCTCCTGTCGGATATGGTCCACGATATCCACGACCGCTTCACAGAAACCCTTCATTTCCTGGACATCAGGTTTTGTCCCGAATTCATCTATCAGGACTCCTAAAAACGGCGCCTGGGTCTTTGGATCCAAACCCGTCTGGTCTTCTTCCCTGCCCTTTTTCGATTCTCGAATGAATTTCCTGAGTTCTTCTCCCAGGGCTTCCCAGTTGTCATGAAAAGTATCGAGGATATCCTTTAATCTTTGGCTCAGCTTTTTGTAAAAAGCAGGGTCTTCGTTATGGTGTTTTTCAATATGAAATCTGACAGCATGTTCCATTTCCAGGGCCTGGGACTTTTTGGATTTGATCTCAGACACTTCCTTTTCAAAATCCTTATCTAAAATAGATATGGCCGGGACCTTTGGATTAACACCCTGTGCAATAATGTGCTCATCAATCAACTGCTTTACTTTGTTGCCCACCCCAGCGATGTTAAGTTGTGAGTCCCGGTATCGGTTAGCCGCTGTTTTATTGATAAATCCAAGAAGCTTCATATCGTAGATATAGGGCAGGGCTTCCGGACGGGGCAGTATGATGTCCATGCTCTCTGCGAATTCTGTAAATTTACTGATAAATTCAGCCCTTAGCTCAACATCCCTTAACACATCAACACACGCATCAATATCCGAAATGTCAGCGATTCCCCTTTCGCTAAAAATCCCCATAACTCTTCTGTGACGGTCATCCAATTTGGGCAGCTCATCTTTTATGTTAATCAGTGCCCCTTTGATATCTTCCTGTGAATAAACGGCAAGCGCCTCTGTAAGGCGGTCGCCGACACCAAAATAGTCCACAACCAGTCCACGGGTCTTTTCCGTATAACGCCTGTTTACTCTGGCAATGGCCTGCAGGAGTTCGTGCCCCTGCATAAAGCGGTCAAGATACATTGCCTGTTCCACTGGTGCATCAAATCCAACCAACAGCATGCTTTTTACAACAATGACGGCAAGTGCATCCTTATCCAGGTGCCTTTTGAATCTCCCATCTTTACCCACAAGGATTTCATGCCTTGCCTTATCCGTATGTTCCTTATAGGAAGGCGGATCATTATGGTCCCCGGAGATAATTGCCGCAAACTCAAGCTCCTTCAACATGTCTCTATTTTTTGCCGCAATGATCAGAAACCGTGTCTCTTCATCCAGGTTTTTCTGCTCATCTTCCGGGAGATTAAAAAGCTGCGGATCAAGCAGGTCAATGCGTTTCAAAAGCTTGGTTCTGGCTTTCCCAAAGGCTTCATAATACCTGATGGCGGCCCTACGGCTTACCGCTACAACCTGGGCCTTAAATCCGTTTGGCAGGATATTTGCGGCATAGTGAAGCAGGATGTCTTCTGCTTTTGCGGCAATGAGATCATTTGCCTCCAATATATTCACCACAGTTCCGTACTTGCGCCGTATGGCCTCTCTTTCTTATTCTGTTCGCGTTCTGAACATATCATCAAAGAACTGATCGAGGGTCCTTCCGTCCTCGACCCTGGCTTCCGCCTTGCGGCCCTCATAGAGTATCTTGACGGTGGAGCCATCTTTTTGTGACTGCTCAATGGTATACTGGTCAATATAATCGCCAAAGATTTCATGTGTCCTTTTTGTGCGCCCCGAAACGATAATAGGCGTTCCGGTAAATCCGATCATGGCGCAGTTTGGCAGGGCACGCATGATATTGGCATGCAACATGCTGGTGTGGGACCTATGGGCTTCATCCACAAGCACCAGGATCTCTGGAGAATGATTCCAGACAGGAAACAGTATCGGTTTTGAAGGGAGTTTGTAACCTGTCTTCTTTTTGCCTGAAGGGGCGGCCGCTTTCAGCATCCGGTATTCGGGAATTTCATATTCATCCGTGACGGGCTCCTTGTCCTGGTATTTCTGAACCATGGAAAAGACAATATTAGATGCGTCTTCCCGCATGAGCCTGGCAAGATCGTTCTTGTTATCCGCCCTATAAACGGTTTCACCGGTAAGCGCAGCGGTCCCTTTCAACTGCCCTTCAAGGTTTATCCTGTCCGTAACCATCACGACCTTGAACCTCTTGAGATCAGGGAGGGTCCGCATCTTGCGCACCAGGAAAACCATGGTAAAGCTCTTACCTGACCCTTGCGTATGCCAGATAATGCCGCCGCGCTGATCCACATCACCATGTTCTTTTCTTGTCTTACCTGTCCTGAGGCGGTAAATGGCCTTATGCACGGCCCGGAACTGCTGGTACCTGCACATAAGTTTCACCTGCCGGCCTTCGATCTGATCAAACAGGATGAAAGTTCTTATAATGTCGAGGAGATTCGGTTTCTTAAGCATACCGGCAACAAGGATCTCCTGGCTGTTCAGATTCTCTTTTTCCAGTTCCTTGGCAACTTCACTCATGGGAGTGGGGCTTGTGTCCTTCCACTCCATGTAATGTTCATACCCTGCGCCTACCGTGTCCGCCCGCGCCTCCTGCCGAAAGGTGCTTACCAGAAACTGGTTGTAGTAAAAGAGCCGTTCACACCCTTCATCCTCTTCCACATCCGGCCGCTGGTTGGAATACCTCAGGAGTTGGTTTATCCCCTCCTCCATGGGATTGGATATCTTAGGGCTTTTACATTCCACAACAACGAGGGGAATCCCGTTCACAAAAAGGACGATATCAGGGGTGATAAAGGTCTTTCCGCCCGGCACATCCACCCTGAACTGATTGATGGCGAGGAAATCATTCCTTTCCGGGTGTTCAAAATCAATGACCGCAACGCCCTTTTCCCTTCCATCATGCCTTTCAGGGTCCCCAGCCACCTCAATCCCCTGCACAATTAGATCATAAGCCTCCTTATTGGCCTCCAACATTTTCGGCGCGCTGATTCGCTCAAACCTGCTGACCACTTCGTTTATCCGGTCATCATCGAGCCAGGGTTTCCCCTCATCATCAAGGTTGATCTTTTTTATCGCTTTGCGTAATCTGGCAGTCAGCAATACATCGTGGAAACCCTCCCTCTCTGTGAGACACGGCACATCAATATCACCCTCAATATGGTCCCAGTCCATTCCCTTAAGCTGCTCAATAAAGGGAATTTCCACATAGGTCTTTTCATCAGGTGTTTGCGCCATATGCCTTTTGTTACCCTCTTTATTACCTCTTTTTAAGGGTATTACCCTTTATTAAAATCCCAGTTCCGATATTCCGCATCCCCCTTTCTCTCTTTACCAAGTATTAAAGGCAATGCCTGAATGGTCCGGTAATGTTGCAATGTTTTCTCTGCCTTGAACCCTTCACTATAGAGGAGGATCGTACATAACTTGAGTGCCGCATTGTATGCAATCCCGAACCGCCAGTCATCGGAAATGCTTCCGTCCGCATCTTTCAAATCACGATCAATGATCATGAATAAATTCTCGATCTCTTCTACACTGGTTTTATGGGGGCGCAACCAGCCATTATCCATCCATTGCTTCAAGGTCATTTGCGTTTCCTATTATAAAAATTTTAGGTGCCTCAAGTACTTGGGTGATGAAGTGTTCCCTGTTTGCTTTTCGTTTGATAAATTCATGTACACTTAGAACGTGCGGGTTGATTTCTCTGCCAATTTGTCCGGAAACCCCTGATAACATTCCGGTGAGTTTCCTTAGACCCAGTTTGCCGATGACCATTAGGTCCACATCACTTCCAGCCGTTTCTTCATGGCGGGCAATGGACCCAAATACAAACGCTATCTCAATGTTCGAATCTTCTCTTAATGCGTTTTTAAGAATATCCACCAATCCGATTGTCTTCAGGACAAGACTACGAATACCCGGGTAAAGGGGATTCTCCCTGTTGGCTCGATAGTACAGACGGTTCCCATCTTTTCGCTTCTTTACCAGGTCCAGGCGCAGCAATTTTTTTAATTCTGTCTGTATCGTCCCTATGGCGTATCCCGAACGCCTTTCTATCTCACGCATGTGCAACTCTTCGGTGATTGTTCCGAAGAGCAGACGAAATATATCCGCCCGGACCTTAGATGATAATATTTCCGCTAAAACATTCATAACGTATGCCTATACCATACATTTGTATCGTTACACCATACAATTAATATATAATATGAGATTTGAGACTTGTTGCATGTTAACGATTTTGAATCCTGCCCACCAACACCTCTCACACCAGTCATTTGGCTCTTGAGTTCATAACACCATTTTCATGAATCATTTCCCACTTGCAAAAACCCCTGACAAAATCCTCCAGAACTTCCGCCTCGTCTAACTACGAAAATTTTAATATTTCACGGACATCCCCCATTTTCCTCACAGTCGTTGACATCGATCTCGGCTCGTCCAGCAGTTTTACCGGTCTATAGACAATGCCAAATCTTGCATAAGACGATATATCCCTGTTTTTGGCGGACCGACAAATTCAATTATTCCTTGTTCTTTTAACGCTGCGATATCCCTTTTTGCTGTCTTCAATGCCACGTTCCAATGACGAGCAAAATCGGCGGCCTTGACCCTTTTCCCTATCCCAAGCTGATTCAGAAACCACTGCTGCCGCTCATTTACAGGGACATTTACGGAGACATTTATGGGGACATCAGACTCTAAACGAGCCGTAATATCCGAATGCGGATAGAATGTCACCCGAAAGGCTGATCCCAACTCCTGCCATTCTGGAGCAAGATATCCGCCGCTCTTACACGCTGCCATTACCCTTCTATATCCGCTGCCCCATTCTTCCATCAACCCCAATTCCCGGAAGACACGTGCAATTACCCGGTTGCGCACTTTGCTTACCCCGTCTTTGAAGTCTTCCATGGTCATACCGAAAGGCAACATGCCAGGATTCTGAATTTCCATTCTGTCGGAGTATATGGCAATTAAAATGTGCATGCCTGTCAGGGAATAATCAGTATGGGCAATCGCATTCACCAGCACTTCCCTGATGGCGACTTCAGGGTACTCTGGAATATCCTGCCGACGCATTGCTCCAATCCGGGCGGCCATGCGCGTATTACGGCGGATAAATCTGGGAACTTCATCAATGGCGTCAAATACACTCCCCTCAATATCAAGGCGGTCAATAAAATCCGTCCTGTCCGTTCCTCTGAAACGGGCACAACTGACACGAGCGTCAGGAAAAAATTGTTCTCGGCTCCTATCCCGGCCAAACAATATAAGGCCGCCATTGGAGACAACCGGTCTTCCTGTATGGGAAACCAGGACACCCATGGATTCAAGCTTATGATCATCTATAGTGCGCCTGACAGAGGCAAAAACCTGTTGTATCTTGTCCACATCCAGATCATCCACAGTTATAGTAGACAACGGCATCTGGTCATAGGACAGACCGCCCAGAGAGCGTTGCAACTCAGCCAGCAATTCCTCTCCGGCCCTGCGGTTTGTGGAGCCGAGGCGCACATACACCCCTTTTTCAGGTCCTTCAGTCTTGAGATAAAATGGGCCTCGCCAGTGGGGGACTGTGACAATAAGCAACGGCTTACCCTCATGCGAATAGATCTCAATTTCCGGCATCATGGCTGGCCGGATACTATCAGCAATTGCGCTGGCCAGACGTTCCTCGTCTCTGAGCACATCATCAACACCGATTATCTTTCCGTCATCGGATCGTCCAATGATGAGAGTGCCGCCTGCCGTATTGGCAAAGCCAACCAGTGTTTTAAGAATTGGTCTCAGCGAGGAAAGATTGCTCTTTAACTCAAGGGTTTTGCCTTCCGGCTGAGAAAGTAGTTTTTGTAAATTCATAAATTATTTTCCTGCAATAAAACTGTCAAAGTTACACCGTTCCTAAACCGCGCCGTCCGGGCTAATGTCAGGACCGTTGGCTGTTTTGTATCCCAGGCCATGGAACCAGGCAAGGGTTACATTTTCCGTTAATTAATTCCATCTCTTTAATGCCTCAGAACCTCCGTCCTGTCTCGTCTAAAAAAATGCCAGTATTTCATGGTCATCTCAGATTTTACGCTCACCCATGAGCAGACTTGACATAATTCTTCACAAAACATCTTATGACTTTCAAACATCCATCTCATCCAATACATCTGCTACCCAGAAAAGGTAAACCATGAGAGCCTTCTCACGGGCATTTTCCAGTCGTTTGGCCCATTCCACAAGCTCTTCGAGATCAAGGGTTACTTTACCTTTAAAGTCAGATACTGGTAAAACATCATTCCATCCCTCATCTAACGCCTGCATGGCTGCTATTAGATTTGGTCTATGATTATATTCAGATTGTAAAACTTTTTCAAAAATATTAATTAAATCTACCGCTGCTTTCTGGGATGCTTCAAATGCATCGGCCATTTTGACACTTACAGAGTGAATATGGCTTTGAAGCAACTCTAAACCAAGATTGTCAAGCTCAGGGAGTCTTTCAAAATCTCTAATGTGAGCTGCAAGAAGAGACAATTCCGCAGTAGCGTTCAGAAACCTTAACGCAAATTTAAATTGCGGCACGTTCCATATTTTTAAACCCAGTTTAACCCATGCATCGTGAGGAATAGGCTTTTGCACTAAATTCCACCAGCCAAGTTCGCTCGTTTCTTTATTTGACAAAAGAACGGGCAAGGAAACATGCCATGCGGTAGTATCAAGGCATTTGCCCCTTACTAGAGGAACAATAACAATATAATTCCACTTAAGTTGAGCAGCAAAGTTTCCTAACTCACGATTATCGACACTTTGCACGGCTTGTGGGATTGCAGAAAATACTTGCTCTAAAGAATTGTACACATCAATAGGATACCTTCCATCAATCTGGAGCCATAAAGCAGGATCTTTTTTCCAAAATATGTCTTCCTCCATAACAGTGATTTGTATAGCTTCAGATGACATTATTTTACACTGCTTTCGCAAATTGTTTCTAATCTTTCTAACAATTCCCTTAAACCTCTTAGCGCTTTCGCTCAAGGCATCCTGCATTACTTTTGTAGGATGGAATATAAAGAAATACCATATCATCAACAGGCGTTGGAAGATCTTACTTTCCTGATGCTCCAACAGGTCGAGTTCATTAGTATCAACACGTTTTCCCAAGAGGCGCCTGAATTCCTTTTGAAATACTGTCAAGATTTTAACTGCGTCTGTAAGGTTCAAATTTGAAAGACGTATCATATTAAGATTAATGCCCTGCTGAGTGGCCACCTCTTTAAGTTTAGCCCTGTCAGCTCCTGTATTGCTTGCTCTCCCAAGATATGGGTTTAGGGCCATAGCGTGAATTGATTGATCAAAGAAATTGGATAGAGTTCTAATGTATTCTCCAAAAGCCTTAAGGAAAGGCTTGTATTTCTTAATTGACAAACCTTTTCCGTTAACATTTGGGAGTGTATCTTGATTTTTATGGCCTGGCAAACCAGAGGTATATTCGTCAACAAAACCCCATTCATCGATGGCACAGGTTGGCAGTAGCGGCGGTTTTTGTAACACCTGGTGACAATAAGACCAGTCAACGTCGTCGACTAAATTACCAAGCAACTTTGTTGGTTTCTGTTTTCGAAAATAATGACGGAGGCCTTTTACAACCTGTTTCAAATTGTGTAATATATCTTGCCGAAGGCTAAATAATTTTTGAGTATATTCATCCCAGGTCATTGGTCTTTGTGGCATTTCTCCCAATCCCCTGAACGTGGAATTGACTGATGTAAGAAAGTATGGAGGCAGGCGTGAAGATGGAATCCCGGATTTCACTGTTGAATCATTTAATGAGGTAAGACTTGGCCATAGTTTATGGCCATAGCCCTGAGAAGCAAATTTACTGCGATCAGGAAAGAGTTTCCTCAGTATTGATAGCCGTTGCACAGCTTCTTCGTTAAAAAAATTTTTGTGCTCTTGAGAATAAGATTCACTATCAGATGCATAATCTTCCTCCTGGTCGAGCTTTAAAATAAAGTGTGCGGTAATTTTTTCTCCATTATCTTCCAATGCTACTGTTTGAGACTCATTTCGAAAACGATCTACTATTCTGGAGCTATTTTTCTCCAACCAAGGATTAAACGACTCCCCGTATCCTTGAGATAATCCAAGAATGAGATTTGACAATTCCTCGATGGGTAATGCGTTGATGGCTATATTTAAGTCGGATTCAGGCAACCATTCCGAAAGGGGCCACGAAATTCCTAACCGCCCTATCCAGAAAACCACCCTTCCCACAGCAGCCCAATCAGAATCGGAAATGGGAGAAAGTAGTTTCTGGTTTTGTTTAGATAACCAGTTTCTTGCATATTCAAACACCTTTCTTTTGTCTGTCTGACGAGTTTGAAACGCCTCTATTTGTAGCGCTCTTTCCTCAGTTGCAAGGCCCTTCCACCAGGATCTTCCCAGTCCCTCACCAATATCAGCGATATCAAAATCCATTACAAAATGCCAACCGCTTCCTGAGTCATTATAGGCTTCTTTTATCAATTGCTGATTGCCTTTCGTGTATTCAAGTATTCCCAGCCAGATTAGAGCTGTTGTAACTCCAGATAGTGCCACCCACCGATTGGGCTTGAATTCTGCAACAAACGCCAAAAATGACTCTAAATCTGCGTGATGACGTGAAAAAGAATGTATAAGAAACGTTGAAATATCTTCTTCCTGCATAAATTCAAGGCACATCCCCGCATTGGAAGCCCATGGAAACAATGTGGGTTCTGTTAAAAGTTCTGCCAAGATGTTGGAACGGATAGGGTGCAGTCCTTGAACAAGAGCACCATCTTTACTGACTCTTATAAAATATTCTTTTTCTAATGTCTCAAATGTTCTGCGTGGTGAAAGCAACCCCATATGTTTTGCCAGTGGCCTTGTTTTCAAGCGTGCTTCATAAGCCGATGCCACTGAAACAAGTCTGATAAGTTCAATCTCCTTTTCACTCCTTTTGTCTTCTCTCACTTCATCTTCGATACGATTTATTTGTTGTGTTAGTCTTTGTTTAAGAGAAAGCCCTTGGTGGGTAACCAGGTGAACAAATTCCAAAAGTGGTCCTTTACCCCTAAACTTATTCCAAGCATCCTCAAAATCAAGGATTCTTGCAGGCATACGAGTCTCTTCGAGTGATTGATATAATTCCCGAGCTTCGGAAAGATCAAAATTAAGTTCAATGTCAGAAAAACGAAATTCAACTCCAGAGATGTTTGACCGGCGAAAATCTTCCTCACGAATTGTTACAAGTACGCGGATAGTTCGATGGTCTGCCAGTTGCTTGACCAGTTCGGGCCAATCAACATCTTTAGGTGAAACATCAACAAACACAATCATTGGAACGCCGATGGCATCCGCATGACTAACTAAGGCTTTTGCCACACTAAGGGCATGTTGTCTGTTTTCAACTAACTGAACTTGAAAACGCCAGAACTCCGGATAAAATTCTCTCAAGAAACGGTATGCCAAAGTTGTTTTGCCCTGGCCAGAAGCTCCATGAATGATTACTACTTTGCTTAATTCGAACTTTTCAGCGATCTTATGTATTTTCTTGGGTCGCAAAATATCAAGGTTTGCGAGAATGTGTTCATATTTAGCAGAAATACCCTCATAAAATTCTTGGGATAAAACGACTTTATCATCTTCTAAGATCTTTCGATCTTCAATCGGCACAATGGAAGTGAACCATTCTTTGTAATACGAGCTTCGAGCCGCAAAGAACTTTCCAATATTATTAAGTTTATCGACCAAGATTTTTTTAGTAATCTCAGTCTTGTTTTCAGCGCAGACATAAAGCCAAAACATTAAAATTTCAAAGGCCGAATCAGGATCAATACCTGTAAATCCACTTTTGAATGATGCATCCAAATCTTCTTTTACGTCAGTTTCATTCAGAGGGATTATTTGTAATGTCGACAAGAGAGTTTCTGCTTCTGTTTTAGATAACAGGCCATAATTGCTAAGCTTTTCTGCCACTCTTTTTCGTTCATCGCCTTCAGTTTCGATGCTCCGAAGCAATTCGGCCCCTATCTTGCCGAAACTTACAACAGTAATATTTTAATTAGAATTCTCTTTCAGCAGATCAGCTGCTCGGTAAAAAAAAGAATTGGGCTTTTGGGGAGAAAACGAGGAAATGGAAAGCTCAGCTCCAAGTGCTTTAACTTGTACCACTTCTATCAGGTTGTGATCGGTATCATAGACAGCAAGATCTTCTTTACCTTCCGGTTGGAATATCAGATTCTCGTTATCGCTCACATCGAGCATGCGCCTGAGTGTATACAGTGTTTGTAGCCGGTATCCACGATAAGATGCACTTGCATCAGATGATACAGACATCAAGACTTCATCCTCTCTTGGATGTTTTTGCAAAATAGAAACCTATTGATTAATGTTAGGTAATAAATGAAGCCCCTTTTCTGGAGTTTGAGTTTGTCGCAATATTGCTCTTCTGTTTTATCCATTAACCAATCAAGCCGGCCTCTTGAAAGCTGAAGTATTCCTTTTTAGTCACTATAATATGGTCGAGAATTCTAAGGCCGAGGATTTTTCCTGCTTCTGTTAGTTGTTTGTGGGTTTGTGCGTCAACGTCGCTGGGCTTGGGGTCGCCTGATGGATGATTATGGGCAAAGATGACGGCAGCGGCACGGTCTGCGATGACATCGGCAAAGACTTCTCGCGGATGGATCTGGCTGCTGTTCACAAGGCCGATGGTTACGATACGTTTTTCAATGACCTCGTTGGCTCCGTTGATGGATATGCACACAAAATATTCCTGCTGTTTATTGACGATATCCGCAACTAAGGGCAGGATGTCCTTTGCACTTATGATCTTTACGGTGTCTTTGAGCAGGTATCGCCTTGCTAATTCAAAGGCCGAAAGGATTTGAGCGGCCTTGGCAAGCCCCATTCCAGGCACTGATGTGAGATGATCGACAGAAAGGTTTTCTTTATGTTCGCGTATCAGTTTTGCCACGCTCTTTGACATGGCAACCACATCCAGTCCTTTAACTCCCCGGCCAAGAATGGCGGCTACCAGTTCTTCATCGGTTAAGGCAGATGCGCCTTTCTCTCGCAGTTTCTCGCGGGGTCGACTGTGTTCGGGCATATCTTTGATGGTCTTCATAGTTCTTTTTTTAGACGGGATTAACTGGATTAACTGGATTTATATTGATATTGGTAACTTCTATCCAACCGTCATATTTTTCATACTGAAAGTGCTTTCCTGTTTATCTTGTATATCCTGTCAAATATGTTTTTGTCTATTTTGCGCTTGCCCTCTGTCTTTCTGGCGGGCTTTTTTGCGGCTATTACTCCCCCCATACTTCACCAATTTTGTCCTTTATCTTTTGGTTAATGCTGTCTATCAATCTTTTTGCCTCCTCGATTTCCCTCTGATAACCGTCCAGTTCCGCGACAATCTTTTCCTGAACTTCTAATGGTGGGAGGGGGATGCGTAGAGTTGAAAAGCTTACTCTTGATATCTCTTTGTATGTCCCACCAGTTCCCATTTGCTCCATTTGTGGAACTAATCGCATAAGCATGCATGCTAAATATTTTTCGTTAACTCTACCGAAATCCTTAATGATTACATTTTTGAACCCCTGATTCGTGGCAAGTTCTGTTTTCGAAATAGCAATTCTGCCTATTGTAGCACGAGATGATACCAAAACCGTTTTAGTAGGCAATAACTTTGCTGATGAATTGTTAAGCCCCAACTCCGTTATCTTTCTTTTAGTATCAAAAACTTCGGTTATCAAATTTTCTTGAGGCAAATCAACTAACGTTATCCAATTGATATCGCCATTCCAATATTCTGGTATAATAGAACTTGGAGTTCCTCCTGACTCAATTTGAAAAAGGGTTTTGTCTCCCAACTCGACCATCGGCCACTTCACATTGGCATAACTGACAACCTCCTTATACCTGTCCCCGGAAAGGTTGTAGTCACCGGATTCGGCGATCTTCTTCTTTCTGACAATGTGGGCAATTGCTTTGTAGTCCTCGTTAAGCTCAAAGTCTTTGCCTTCAGCGATCGCCAGCTTCCAGGCTTTGACGATCTCAAGGGCCTGGGGAAGGTCGTTTTTGTCAATGGGCCGGCGCTGGGCTCCAAGGTCAAAGCCATCATTCGCTACTTTTACGAAAAGAATTTCATTGGTCTTTTTCGCCAGGGTTTTGTCCATGAGCAGGATGCTGGTTTTGACACCGGAGTATGGCTGAAAGACACCGGCAGGCAGGGAGATGACCGCATACAGGTAGCTATCCTCCAATAACATTTTACGCAGATTCTTATAGGCGTTCTGGGACTGGAAGATAATGCCTTCGGGGACAATGACGCCGGCCTTGCCGTGGACATTAAGGTGTTCCGCGATGTAATCAACAAAGAGGACTTCGCTTCGTTTGGCCTTTATGGTGAAACGGGAATGGGGACGGATGCCGCCTTTGGGCGACATGAACGGTGGATTGGCCAGGATCACATCATAACGCTCATCCCATCGGTCTTCGCTTGTAAGCGTGTCGTATTCGTAAATCAATGGATTGGCAAAGCTGTGCAGATACATGTTGACCAGGGACAGGCGCACCATGTCCGGAGAAATGTCATAGCCGCAGAAATTGGTCATAAGCCGGCCTTTATCGTCGGTGGTCAGGAGGTCTCCGGGGCGGTCTTTGGTATTTTGTTGGAGGATGTTTTTGTAGGATGAGATCAGGAATCCGGCTGTGCCGCAGGCAGGGTCCAAAACAGTGTCTTCTTTGGCGGGATTCACAATCTCCACGATGAAATCAATGATATGGCGCGGAGTGCGAAACTGCCCTGCATCTCCCTGACTGCTTAGAACGGAAAGCAGGTACTCGAAGGCGTCACCCAAGCGTTCGCTGTGGTCATAGGTGAAGCCGTTTATTTCCTTCAAAAAGAGATTGAGCGTTTCCGGGTCCCGGTAAGGGAGAAACGCCCCTTTAAAAATATCCCTGAAAAGCTGTGGGATATTTTCGTTCATATTCATCTTCTCTATGCCCTCGGCATAAAGGAGAAGACGTTCGTGACCGCTGAATCTATGATCCAGCAGGCGGCTCCAGGCATACTGTTTGAATTTGCCTGCAAAAAAGGTGGCTTTACCCCCGAGTTCCTCGGTTTGATTGTCCATGTCATCCATGAACTTGTAGATCATGGCGATGGTTATCTGTTCCACCTGTGATTTGGGGTCAGGGACCTTGCCCACAAGGATGTCGCGGGCGGAATCTATGCGCTTTTTTGTACCGTTATCAAGCATGGCTCATTTTTTTTGACAGGATTAACAGGATAGACAGGATGATGTAAAAAGTCTCAAAGAAATATCTCTTATCCTAATATATCCTGTTTAAGAAGTTTTTCTTTTGCGTTTTGGGCCGCGAGGGCCATAGTCTGCCTCTTTTTCCTTAACCTCAAACCCAATCTTCTTGGGTGGCTTCTCAGGCGGCGCCATTAAGGCACGGATCGCATCAAAGACAACTTTGAACTGCTCATCGTATTTTTGCTCTAAGGCAGTCAGCTTGCGTGCAAGATCAGTGTGGGAGGCCAGTAACTGGCGAAGCCGCACAAAGGCTCTCATGATTTCAACATTCACTTTAACGGCCCTCGGACTGTTCAATACACCGGAAAGCATGGCGACGCCCTGTTCAGTAAAGGCATAGGGCAAATATCGGCGCCCACCTCGTTGCTTTTTTGAGGTTCCAATTTGGAACCTCAAATTTTTCGATTCTTCAGCCGTGAGTTGGAACATAAAATCCTCTGGAAATCTATCCAAATTGCGCTTTACAGCTTTGTTCAGAACTTTTGTCTCTACTCCATATAATTGGGCGAGGTCAGCATCCAGCAAGACTTTTTGCCCTCGTATTAAAAAAATAGCCTGTTCAATCCGCTCAATAGAAATCTTGATCATTTTTTCATTCACAATAAATACCTTGTCTATCCCTGGCCCAGACCTGGTTGAAAGGGTACATGATAACTTAAGCCAGTATTTGAAGGTAATAAAAATACATAAACGAAACTTCTTAAGTCGCACCAGGGCAGGCCTGTTATCCTGTCTAAATTTGTCCTGTTGCAAAAATTTCCGGTCGTTCATGCTTCATGCTTAAAAAACCGTCATTCCCCACAATAACATGATCCAGTACAGGAATATCAACGGCCCTGCAAGCGTTTACCAGGGCTCTTGTCAATTCAATATCTTCCTGGCTGGATTTAGCCGGTCCGGTGGGATGATTATGTACAAAAATAAGGGCAGAGGCCTTTTTCCTCAGGGCCGATTCTATCACTTCACGAGTATAAACGGAGGATTCATCAACTGTTCCACGAAACAGGACCTCTTCCCAAATCAGGTGTTTTGATCTGTTCAAATGGAGAACTCGAAATTCCTCACGGGAAAGATTGCTCATAGACACTTTTAGATATTCAAACAGGTCACGGGGATTTTCGATAATGTTTGTTTTTTCAAGGGGCAGGCGTAGCTGGCGTTTGACAATTTCCATGGCTGCTTGAATCTGGGCTACTTTCGCCTTTCCGATCCCCTTGACACCTAATAAATCCTCCTGTGTTGCTGCCATCAACCCATTCAGCCCGCCAAACTTAACTATCATCTCCCTGGCCAGGTCAATAGCATTTTGCCCCTGCCTGCCGGTTCTTAAAAAAATAGCCAAAAGCGCTGCATCACTCAATGCCTCCGGGCCTTTATCCAAAAGCATTTCGCGGGGTCGATCCCTTTCCGGCCAGTCTTTTATATGTACGATTTTGTTTGGTTTAAGGTCTTTATCTTTCATGTGAAGATACAATAAACTGAATTAAATCGTCTTAGGACTTTTATCTAACTTTGATCGAAACAGGTGGTATTAATACGGTTCGTGAAGGGGGACCCTTCGCTCTTATATAATGTAGGTTTCAAAACAACTTAATCCTATTCATGTATGTTTCGACGTATGTTCTCAATAAATTGGGGGAACTGCTTTCTATGGCACTTTTCTGGATTCCGGCTTTCGCCGGAATGACGGCTACTTGGCTTATTTTGTCATTCCCGCGAAAGCGGGAATCCAGGAGACTTACCCCCACTTATTGAGATG
>Ga0180009_10001409_pt1 | contig 29535 bp, 24 predicted proteins | sample OS_PC_MetaG_FD_123537 | JGI IMG/M metagenome (GOLD analysis project Ga0180009, IMG submission 123537) | Groundwater microbial communities from the Aspo Hard Rock Laboratory (HRL) deep subsurface site, Sweden - OS_PC_MetaG | ecosystem: Environmental > Aquatic > Deep subsurface > Groundwater...
GACACTTCGAGGGATCGCGGTGGAAGCCGGCGCCGGGGCGGTCGCGGCCGCCGGGGCGGTCGTTCCCGTGATGCCGCCAGGGTCCAGGACGCCGCAAACCTCACCGAAAACCAGGGAAGCAACGCCATGAGCATCGAGAACAACCAGCCCGAGCCCCGCCCCGCCGAAACGACCACGCCGGCGGCGGCCGAGCCGGTCCAGGCTCCCGAGATCCGTCCCATGGCCGAGCCGCGCCCTGCTGCCGAGCAGGCAGCCCCGGCCGCTGCGGCCTCTGCGGCGCCTGAGACCCGGGAACCGGCGGCGCCTGCCGCCGCGTCTGCGGGTGAACAGGTCCTGGCCGCGGGCATCCGCTGCCTCGAATACGCCAAGCCCCTGCGCGAAGTCACCGAAGAAGGGCTGGACGCGGGTCTGGTCTCCTTGACGGGCGGCATGCTGGTCCGGTCCGGCTTCCCGTGCCGCTGCGAGGTCCATGCGGGCGAGTACCGCCAGATCCGCATCGTGACCGACGACTCGAGCGCCGGCATCCTGATCGGCCGCCGCGGAGCGACCGTCGACGCGGTCGAACACCTCGTCGAGCGCATGGCGAGCACCGCCCACGGCGACCGGGTCAAGATGAACCTGGACATCAACAACTACCGCCGCCGCCGGGAGGACTCCCTGGTGGACCGCGTGGCCGACGCCGTCGACAAGGTCCTGGAGACCGGCGAGCCGATCCACATGGAGCCCATGAACGCGCGCGAGCGCCGGATCGTCCACCTCGAGGCGGCCGAGGCCGGGCTCACCACCGTGACCGAGATCGACGCCGAAGGGAAGCACGTGGTCATCTCCAAGGGAGATGGCACCGCGCCCGTCCGGCCCACGGACGACGATCAAGACGGCGAAGACTGATCCGGGCGTCGCGACCGGAACGGGGCGGCGCCTTGGGGCGCCGCCTCTTTTTTTACGGAGGAGAACCATGAACCCCGCCCCCCTTCCGACCATCGCCGCCCAGGCCACCCCGGTGGGGGAGTCCGGCCTGGCGGTGGTCCGGGTCAGCGGCCCGGACGCGCTGGCCGTCACCGCCCGCATCTTCGAGGGCGGGCCCTTCCGGGGTGGGGCCTTGGTGGGGGCTGTGGAATCTCATCGCGCTGTATACGGTATACTGGCCGACCCGGTTTTTGAACCAAGTGCCAATGAAAAAACAAGTTGTGTGATCGACCAGGTGCTGGTCCTCCCGCTGCTGGCCCCGCACGGGTACACGGGCGAGGACACCGTGGAGTTCTTCTGCCACGGCGGCCGGGTGGTCCCCGATCTGGTGGTCCGGGCCTGCCTGGCGGCCGGGGCGGAGCCCGCGGGACCGGGTGAATTCACCCGCCGCGCCTTCCTCAACGGGAAGCTCAGCCTGGACCAGGCCGAGGCCGTGGCCGACCTCATCCACGCCACGGGGGAGCTGGGCGCCAGGGCCGCCATCCGCCAGCTCCAGGGTGGGCTGGACGACCAGATGCGCGGCATCGAACACCCCCTGCTCCAGCTGCTGGCCGAGATCGAGGGGAGCCTCGAGTTCCTCGACGACGAGGACGTGTCCGTGCCGGCGGAGAGGGCGGCCGCGGTCCTGCGGGAGGCCGTCGCCGGGATCGATCGTCTCCTGGACGTCGCCCCCGCCGGCCGGATCCTGCGCGAGGGGTTCCACGTGGTGCTCGCGGGCGCGCCCAACGCCGGCAAGAGCTCGCTCTTCAACGCCCTGCTCGGCGAGGACCGCGCCATCGTCGACGACGAGGCCGGCACCACACGGGACGTGGTCGCGGGGAAGCGCATCCGCCGGGGCCAGGCTTATATTCTGCACGACACCGCGGGACTGCGCGGCGATGCGGCCCGGGTCGAGCTCCTGGGCATCCAGCGCACGTACCGGACCCTGGCCGAAGCGGACGTGATCCTGTACCTGACCGAGGCGGACGCCCCCCGGGACCCCGAGCCGGAAGTCCTGGAGCTGGTGAACTCCGCTCAGCCGTCCATCCCCCTGATCACGGTTTGGACCAAGGGCGATCTGGCGGATGCCGGAAGAAGGGCCGGACCGCACCCTGCACCGGAAGCCGGCCGGGGCGGCGCCGCGGCGGCCATCCTCACCTCGAGCCGTACGGGTTCGGGGCTGGACGAGGTGTGGCGCGCCCTCGAGAGCGTCGCCGCTGGTTACCGGCTGGACGAGGCCCTGTCCCTGGGCGTGGTCATGAACGCCCGGCACCAGCACAAGCTCGAGGAGTGCCGGCGCGACCTGGTCTTGCTGGCCGACGAACTGGAACAGAACCACCCCGGCGGCGAGGTCACCGGGACCATGCTGGCGGCCATTCTCGGCCGGCTGGGGGAGGTGTCCGGGCGCGTGTTCAGCGAACAGGTGCTCGAGGCGGTCTTCCGGCGTTTCTGCGTGGGGAAATAGAGGCATGAAGGCACCATCGTTCGACATCGTCGTGATCGGCGGCGGACACGCCGGCATCGAGGCCGCCCTGGCCGCGGCCCGTCTGGGCGCATCCAGCGCCCTGGTCACGCACGCCCTCGACGAGATCGGCCGCATGCCCTGCAACCCCGCCATCGGCGGCCTGGGCAAGGGCCATCTGGTGCGGGAGATCGACGTTCTCGGCGGGGAGATGGGCCTGGCCATCGACGAGACGGGCATCCAGTTCCGGGTCCTCAACCGCAAGAAGGGCCCCGCCGTCCAGTCCCCGCGCGCGCAGGCCGACAAGCACGCCTACCAGCGCCGCATGATGCAGGCCGTGCTGGATCAACCGGGCCTGACGGTGTTCGCCGCCGACGCGGCAGGAATGACGGCGACCCATGGCGCGGTTTCGGAAGTGCTGCTCGCGGACGGGCGCACGCTCGGTTGCCGCCGGGCGGTGCTCTGCTCGGGGACGTTCCTGCGGGGCCTGATGCACGTCGGCGACCGCAAGACCATCGGAGGGCGCGAGGGCGCGGCCAGCAGCGAGGGGCTCAGCGGGGGTTTGACCGCCCTGGGACTGCAGCTGAAGAGGTTGAAGACCGGGACTCCTCCCCGCCTGCACCGGGACGGCATCGACTATTCCCGCCTGCAGGCGCAGGCCGGGGACGATCCGCCCCAGCCGTTCTCCTTCCGCACCGCCGCCCTCGTGGTGGACCAGGTGGAATGCCATCTCGCCTACACCACCGAGGAGACCCACCGCATCATCACCGCCGGTCTCGACCGCTCCCCTCTGTTCGGCGGCGTCATCGAAGGCCAGGGCCCGCGTTATTGTCCGTCCATCGAGGACAAGGTGGTGAGGTTCGCGGACAAGGACCGGCACCTGCTCTTCCTCGAGCCCGAGGGCCTGGACACCGAGGAGATCTACGTCAACGGCCTTTCGACGAGCCTGCCCGCCGACATCCAGGAGGCGGTGGTCCGCTCGGTTCCCGGACTGGAGCGGGCCCGGATCCTGCGGTACGGCTACGCGGTGGAGTACGACAGCGTGCCGTCCTGGCAGGTGCACCCCAGCCTCGAAACCAAACCGGTGGCCGGCCTCTACCTGGCAGGCCAGATCCTGGGAACCTCGGGTTACGAGGAGGCGGCTGCGCAGGGCCTGGTGGCGGGGATCAACGCGGTGCGCAGCCTCGACGGCCGCCCGCCCCTGGAACTCGGTCGCGACCAGGCCTACATCGGCGTGCTGGTGGACGACCTGGTGACCAAGGAGATCAACGAACCCTACCGCATGTTCACCTCCCGCGCCGAGCATCGCCTCCACCTGCGCTGCGACAACGTCGAGGCCAGGCTCGGGGATCTCGCCCGGGAGGTCGCGCTGTTGCCCGCCCATGCCCTGGACTTGCTCGACCTGCGGAGCGCCATGGTCGCCGCGGTGGAAAGGCAGCTGCGCCGGACCAGCGTCTTCCTCAAGGACAGGGGGCTGCGGGTGATGGCGTCCGACTACCTGCGCTTCCCCGAGGGCTCCTGGGCCGGGCTTCGCGCCAGCACGCAAACTGTTGATGAGTTCTGGAATATGGTTGACTTCGAAACCAAAAAACTATCGGCTGGGGGTGCCGGCCACCTGGTGCAGGGAGCTCTTGCCCAGGTGGAGAACGACATCAAGTACGACGGCTATATCGCCAAGCATAACAAGCTCTTGCGCCACAGGGAGCACCTCGACCACCTGGAGTTGCCCCTTGAATTGAACTACAGGGACATGACCGCCCTGAGTTTCGAAGCCCGGGAGAAGCTCGACCGGATCCGCCCGGCGACCCTTGGACAGGCCGGGCGGATCGATGGCGTCCGGGCGGGGGATCTCGCCGTCCTCACCGTTTACATGAAGAAGTACGCGGCATCGGGGGAGGCCGACCGATGAACGGGGGCGGCGCCGGTGCGGGCTGCGACCAGGTTCTGCGGGCCTATCAGGAGGAGATCCTGCGCTGGAACGCCAGCATCAACCTGGTGACCCGCCAATCCAGCGCGCAGGCCGTTCCCGCCCTGTGCCGCCAGTGCGAGGAAGCCCTTGGGCTGCTCCTGGATGATTGTGGGGCTCGCCTGTCGGGTCCGGGTCTCCTCCGGTACTTCGATCTGGGCTCGGGGGCCGGGCTGCCCGGAGTGATCTGGCACCTGGCGATGAACCGGCGAGGCCTTTCCCCGCGGACGACCCTGGTGGAGCCCCGCGCCAAGCGGGCGTGGTTCCTCGAAAGGGTGGGCGCTCTCGAGGGGATGCCGCCCTACGGGGTCTTCGCAGGTCGCTGGGGGGGGGGATCGGTGGTCGGTGTGGCGGGGGAGGAACAGGTCGCCGGGGCCTTGACGGTTCTGATCTCCCTCAAGGCGTTGCGGCTCAAGGACGTGGACGTCATGGCGGGCCTGCTGGCTGGACTCGGCCACGACCCCAACCCTGCCGCAGGGCCCGCCCGCGTGATCATCGCGCGGTTTTATCCGCCCGATCAGGTTTTTCCGGGCGACCTGGGGCGAGCGCTGGAATTTCCCGAGCCGGGCCGGGGGATTCCGGAAACCTTTTCCGCCCTGGTGCATCAGGGATCCCGTCTCCTGGGGCCAACATCCGGAAGGATGGCGACATCCCTGGTTTTCTCGGAGTACGCCCGGGCATCCTGATCCCTCCCGGCCCGTTGTTCCACGTGGAACACACGCGGGCCACCGCCGGGTTTGTTCCACGTGGAACAAGGAGCGGCGGGCCCACAGGTCTCTTGACGGAAACGATCTCCTCCCCGTAGATTCCCTCCTCCCGGATGAAAAACCGGACCCTCTTTTTTGAAAGGTCGTCGAATGGGCAAGGTGATCTCCATATCCAACCAGAAGGGCGGGGTCGGCAAGACCACGACCGCCGTCAATCTTGCCGCCAGCCTGGGCGTCGCCGAGAAGCGCACCCTCCTCATCGATCTCGACCCCCAGGGCAACGCCTCCAGCGGGGTCGGTGTAGCCCAAAAGGACATAACGAGTTATGAAGTCCTTCTGGGTGAGGCCGGAGCAGGGGAGGGCATCCAGAACACGACGGTCCCGTTCCTGGACATCATCCCCGCCGACCGGCGGCTCGCCGGCGCCGAGGTGGAACTGGTGGACCAGGAGAACCGGGAGGGGTTCCTCAAGCGGGCCCTGGCGCCCCTGCGGGACCGGTACGATTTCATCCTCATCGACACCCCGCCCAGTCTTGGCATGTTGACCCTCAACGCCCTGACCGCGGCGGATACTGTGCTGATCCCGATCCAGTGCGAATACTATGCCCTGGAAGGGCTTAGCCAGCTGCTGAGCACCGTCCAGCTGGTCCAGCGGAGCACCAATCCTGCGCTGCGCATCGAGGGGGTGCTGCTGACGATGTTCGATCGCCGGCTTCGCCTCAGCAACCAGGTCGCCGAAGAGGCCATCGACTTCTTCGGCACCACCGTGTACGAGACGAAGATACCCCGCAACGTGCGGCTCAGCGAGGCGCCGTCCTTCGGGAAACCCATCCTCCTGTACGACGTGGAGTGCGTGGGAGCCCAGACCTATCTCGAGCTGGCACACGAGGTCATCGTCCGGAACGAAGAGAAGGCCCGATCCGAGGGGTGACGACCCGACAGGCGGAAGGAATCATGACCATGAGCAAGAACCGGGTGCTGGGCAAGGGACTTTCAGCCTTGATCCAGGGGGCGGACCTCAAGGGTGACGGGACGGGGACCGGAGGCCACGACAGCTTGCGTCGTATTCCCCTCGAAAAGATCGGATTCAACCCCGACCAGCCACGTAAGTTCTTTGATGACAGCTCACTGGAAGAGCTTGCCGACTCCATCCGCCAGGTGGGGATCCTGCAGCCGGTCCTCTTGCGGAAGCTGGACGGGGCCGAGAACCTGATTCCCCATCCGGGCCTGAATCTCCCGGCGGGGGGCCTCGTTTTCGGCGTGGTGGCGGGCGAACGCCGGGTGCGGGCCGCCAGGCTGGCGGGGCTGACCGAGGTCCCCGCCATCATCTGCACCTACGAGGAGACCGAGGCGCTGAAGATCGCCCTGCTGGAGAACATCCAGCGGGAGGACCTCGGTCCCATCGAGGAGGCCGAGGCCTACGACCACCTCATGACCGCCTACGGGGCGACCCAGGAGGAACTGGCGGGGATGCTGGGCAAGCGGCGCAGCACGGTGGCCAACACCTTGCGGCTGCTCAGCCTGGAACCCGACATCCGCGACCTGCTGCAGGAGGGCAAGATCACCCGCGGCCACGCCAAGGCCTTGCTGTCCATGCCGGCCGGCCCCGGGCGCGGCCAGCTGGCCAAGCTGTGCCACACCCGCGGGCTCTCGGTCAGGGACTGCGAGGAGCGGGCTCGCCAGGGGGGGGCCAGGCCCCGCAAGAAATCACGGAAGAAGCCTTCCGCCATGCCGCGGGCCCAGGACCCCGGTCTGCGCGCCCTCCAGGAGCGGGCGGAACAGGTCTTCGGGTCGCCGGTGGCCATCGAGCGGGATCAGGGCAACGGCAAGGGCATGGTGACGGTCAGGTTCTACTCGGATTCCGATCTGGTGCGCCTGCTGAACATCATGGGTGTGGATACCGAGCTTTCCTGATGTGGTAAGATGCTGAATTTAAACAAATTAATCGATTTCTGGAGGTTCGGCCGGGCAGCCAGGCTGCGGCTGTTCCTGGTGCTGCTCGTCGCATTGACGGCCCTGTATATCGTATACAATGTCGTGGAAATTAAAAAAGTCTATGATCAGTCCGCTCATCTTTCGGAATTCCTCCAGCGGGAATGGAATTCCGGAGGGATCCTGACGGAGATCCTGGATTCCGGCGCCTTCCAGTTCTTCATCCTGGCCATGGGCTGGACCTCGTACCTGCGCCTGCGGCAGCGGGAAATGACCCAGCTCCGCCTGCGACGATCCGAGCAGAAGTACCGGACCATCATCAACCACGCCGGCGAGGCGATCTTCCTGCTGGACGAGGTAGGCCGGGTCCTGGAGTGGAACAAGGCCGCCGAGCGGGTCTTCTCCCTGCCGCGGCGCAACGTCCTGGGTCGGCGCATCCAGGATCTGGCCCTGGGGCTGGATCTCGATCTGACGCAGACGCTGCAGGAGATCGGCAGGGTCCAGAGCAGCCTCACCTACGAGACCCAGGTGAGGAGGCGCGACGCCCGGGACCGGCCCACGGCCTCCCAGCTGAGCCTCGCGTTCTCGCGCATCGCGCCGGGACCGGGCCCCGTCGCCGAGAAGAGCGGATCGTTCGTGGTGATCGCCCGCGATATTACTTCCGAGAAGCAGCTCGAAACGCGCATGAGCGAGACGGAGAAGCTCGCGGGCATCGGTCAGCTCGCAGCCGGCATCGCCCACCAGCTGAACACGCCGCTGGGCTCGATCTTACTTTCGGCCCAGATGCTCGAGGAGGCGATCAAGGACGAGGACAACGCCGAGGACATCCGCCGCATCATCCGCCAGACCGAGCAGTGCCGGGGAATCATCAAGGGCCTGCTCAACTTCGCCCGCCCCACGGGCAGCGAGCGCGGCCGCATGAATTTAGCCGAGGCCATCCAGGACACCGTGTACCTCATGGAGAAGAACCTGAAGGTGGGCTCGGTCGAGGTGGGCGTCGCCAGCACCGTCGATCCCTGGGTTTTCGGGAACCGGAACGAGCTCGAGCAGGTTTTCTTCAACCTGCTGGCCAACGCCCTCGACGCCCTGCCGGGCGGCGGCCGCATCGATATCAGGATCGACGAGCCCGTGCCCGGCGAGTTGCGGGTGCGCTTCAAGGACGACGGCGAAGGCATTCCCCCCGACCAGCACGACCTCGTGTTCCTGCCGTTCTTCACGACCAAGGACTACGGGAAGGGAACGGGACTGGGCCTGTCCATCGTGGCGCGGATCGTCCACGAGCACGGGGGCCACATCGAGCTGGAAAGCGCGCCGGGCCGGGGCACCGTGTTCACGCTGACCTTCCCGCGGGCCCGCGACGGCCGCGGTCTGTCCGCCCTCATCGAGGATGAGGCTTCCCCGCAGGACTCCCCAGGAGGATGAGGTGCGACTGCCGGCCCACACCAGGATCATCCTGATCCCCGACGACGAACAGAGCGCCCGCGAGTACGGCATCAGCCGGCGCATGGTCATCATGCTGGCGGTCCTGCTCGCCCTGGCGACCATCACCATGGGGGTCCTGATGGTGTCCTTCGCCCGGCAGCAGAACGCCCGCCTGCGCCTGAACGCCCTGGAACAGGAGCTGGCGGCGGCGACCCTGGAGGTCCGGACCGCCGCCCAGTTGCGCCGGGAACTGGAGGAAACCCGTGCGCTCCAGGAGAAGCTGCTCTTCATGCTGGGGGTGCGGCCGGATTCGGCCCTGGCGTCGTCGCCGGGAGCCGCGGGGGACCAGCCGGCGGGATCGGCTCGCGACAACCTGCAGCGGGCGGCGACGTTGGCGGTGACCCCGGCGCCCAGGCTGTGGCCCGCCGCAGGGTTCGTCACCCGGGAATTCGACCGGGGAAACACCGTCGAGGGGGATCTTCCCCATCCGGGCATCGACATCGCCGGCCCGGAGAATTCCCCCATCCTGGCTGCCGCCCCGGGCGAGGTGGTCCGCACCGGAACCCACGATTTCCTGGGAAACTTTGTTGAAATCCAGCACGGTTTGGGTTACCTAACAGTTTACGGACACTGTGCCCGGCTGGCCGTCGCCCGGGGCGACCGGGTTCAGGCCGGCCAGGTGATCGCCTACATGGGGCAATCCGGTCAGGTCACGGCGCCGCATCTCCATTTCGAGATCTGGGATCAGGGGGAAGCCGTGGATCCGCGCCGCGTTCTCGCCGGTGATCCGCCCCCGCAATAGAGTTTCCCTGTCGTCGTGTCGAGCCAAGGAGGAAGACATGTTCGGAAAAGAGCCGGAAAACCAGGCGGTCGCCTCGGGGCAGACCTCCATCATCGCCCAGGGCTGCAAGTTCGACGGCACCGTCGAGGTGAAGGGCACCTTGCGCATCGAAGGCGAATTCAAGGGGACGATCGGGAATCCCGAGAGCCTCGTCATCGGCAAGACCGGGGTCGTGCACGCCAACGTGACCGTCAAGAACGCCATCATCGGCGGGCAGCTCTTCGGCAACATCACCGCCGAGAACAAGATCGAACTGCAGAGCGGCTCCCACGTCGAGGGGGACATCAAGACCAAGCGTCTGGTCATCGACGAGGGCGTGTTCTTCGAGGGCAACTGCTCGATGGGTTCGAACCAGCGCAAGGTCGCGCCGCCGAGCGGCCCGGTCGGCGGCCCGCCCCAGGGTGGCCCGGACAAGAAGTGACCCCCGGTTTCTCGCGCATGTATAACGACGGCCGGCTGCCCCGGGGGCGCCGGCCGTCATGCGTCCGGGCCAGGGAGATCGCCATGAGATCCGGGTGGTTAGCGCTGGTCCTGCTGCTGGTGCTGCTCCTCGTCGGCGGAACGCCTGCGGCCGAACGGCCGGGGCCCCTGGATCCCCTGGCCTGGATGCTCGGTCGCTGGGTGGACACCGAAGGGGGCGCCGAGGAGACCTGGACCGCCCTTTCTCCCGACACCTGGGAAGGCCGGGCGACGGTCGGCGGGACCACCGAGTCCCTCCGCATCGTCCACATGGCCGGCGAGATCTTCTACCTGGCCAAGGTGGACCACAACCCCTTGCCGGTGGCCTTCCGGCTCGTCGAATGCGAAGAGGGCCGGGTCCGTTTCGCGAACCCGGCCCATGATTTTCCCACCGAACTGGCCTACGACCTCGCCGGGGACGGGACGATGAACGTCACCGTTTCGGGATCCGACGGCAAGGGTTTCACCCTGGTCTTCGCTCGCGGCGACTGACCGGGATCAGGCCGTCGCCCCGATCAGCACGATGTCCACGACCTCCAGGCCGGGCTCGCCGGCCAGGTCGATCAGCGGCCGCGCCGCCGGATCGAGAGCCCGTCCCGAGCGCTCGTGCGTGATGCGCACCCGCGGCCGGTCGAGGTCGTGGCCTTTCAGCGAGACCACGGCGCGGCGGCCGTCCGAGAGCACGACCTCGCTGCCCGGGGGGAACAGGCCCAGGGCGTGCACCAGGGCCGACAGCGGGCGGGGATCGAAAGATCCGCGGTCGCGGAACATGATCTCGTAGGCGGCCAGCGGCGACATGGACCGCTTGTAGGGGCGCATGGCGGTCAGGGCCTCGAAAACGTCACACACGTGGATGATGGACGCGGCGAAACTGGGCCGGTGCCAGCCGGGCATCCTGGGGTAGCCCCCGCCGTCGGCCCGCAGGTGATGACCCCAGGCCGCGGACACCATCAACTCGCTCGCATCCCCGCTGGAGATCAGGATCTGGGCGCCGAGCGCGGGATGCGACTCGATGATGGCCCGCTCCTGGGGATCCAGCTTGGCCGGCTTGAACAGGATGGATTCGGGCACGCGGCCCTTGCCCAGATCGTGCAGCAGTCCCGCCGTGGACAGCTCGCCGATGAGATCCTCGTCGAGCCCCAGCCTGCGCCCCACCACGGTGGCGAGGGCGGCGACCCGCACCGAATGCCCGATGGTGTAGCTGTCGTAATCGGGATAGCGGATGAACTGCATCACGTCCAGCACGTCGCCGGTCGAGCGGGTCAAGGTCTCGCCGAAACTCCGGGCATCCTGGATGTCCACGTCGTGGCCGCGTCGCGACAGCTCGTTGTTGCGCGACACGATCTCGTACAGGGACTGGTAGACGGCCATCAGGGGACTGAAATCGTCACCCAGGTCCTCCTCGTTTTCGAGGAGATCGTCAGGTTGGTCCTCGGGCTTGCCCTTGTCCTCGCCGTAGGGCGGCAGGAGGCTGATGTGGCCCACGCCACGCAGGTCGAAGAGGCGGCGGGCGTCATCGAGGGTTCCCACCTTGTCCTTCACCGTTGCGCCCAGGTTGAAGAAGGCCGCCGCGTCGTGGGGTTCGGTGGGCAACCGGAAGGCGAAGCCGCCGCAGCCGAGTCTTTCGGCGAAGGTGATCAGCGATCGACCGGCGATGGACGGGCCGACCAGGTACTTGCCGTTGCGGATGAACTTCCCGTTGTAGACGCCGAACGAGAACTCCAGCTCGCCGGTCTCGCCCAGGAGCCGGGAGAGCTGGAGGCTGAAGTCCGCGGCGAACGCCCGGACCTTGGGGTGTTCGTCGAAGTACATCCGCCGCTGGTTGATGCCGCTGGCCAGCAGGATGATCAGGTCGCTGAAGCGTTGTTCCACGATTCCACCATCCTTTCCACCTGGGAGCGGCATTCCTCCGGCCAGGCCTTGAAGAACAGGAGGCGCCTCTCGGTGAGCACGCGCTCGAACACCGAACGAGCCGCCTCGTGGTCGAGCTGGCCGAGCCAGAAGAGTGCGGGGTCCACCCACTCCTCGCGGCGCCGGGACTGGGGCAGGGTTTCGAGCTGGCCCAGCAGGAGCTGGACGATCCAGACCTTCAACTCGCCGGACATGGTGCCCTTGGCTTGCTGCTCGAGCAGGCGGGTCAGCAGGGCCCGGTCCTCGGCCCGGTATTCCCCGAGCACCTGGATCACCAGACCGGTGAGCTGATTGGGCGGCTGCCGCATCATCAGCCGGTAGATGCGCGGCCCGTGCCAATCGGCCAGGGGCGACTCCAGCAGGAGGACGTGCAGGGCGTAGAGACTGACGGCCGGGACGGTGAAGATCGCCGGCGACGCCGACTTTTCCTGCATGCAGGGCAGCCCGAAGAGCACGACCTGGCTCTGCCTGGCTTCATGGAGATGGACGGAGCCCAGCCCCTCGAGCAGGGCGCCCAGGTCGGCGGGGTCTGCCTTGTCCATTCCGAGCAGGACGTCGTTGGCGAGGTAGGGCCAGGCCGCTCCGCGGCCCCCGTTGTCCAGGGAGCTCCAGAGGCGGTACCAGAATCGGGCCAGGAGGTCGAGATGGTGGGCGCGCAGGATGTGGGCGACCGCCTGGATCTGGCGACCGGCCGCCGAGGGATGGCCGGTGCGGACCCCCGCAGCCACCGCCGCGGCGCACAGATCGATGACCTCGGGTCCCGTCGATTCCTCGCCCAGGGCGACCTCCAGGGCGGCCAGCAGGTGGATCTCCAGGGACGGCGGCGGTTCGGACTGGAGGATCTGGAAGCAGATGCCCAGATAATCCAGGCGGACGGGATTCTCGGCGACCCAGGTCCCGCGCGGGGCGGCGGACACGCGATCCAGCTCGGCGCGGAACAGTTCCAGGTCATGGTTGTCGCGGTTGAAGGCGGGCCGGTCCGGATTCTCCGGATCGGCGACCGGCTTGGCGCGGGACACCTCCTTGCGGAGCATGCGGAAGACAAGGTCCACCGACCGCGAATCGCGACTCAGATCGAGGGCCCGCCTGGCGTTGTGCACCAGGCGCAGCAGGTTCTCGGGGTCGGGATCGACCAGGACGAGGTTCCGCAGGTCCTCCGCCAGCCGGCGCAGCTGGGGGGACATTTCCTGCTTGTCCGTTCCCGCGCCGCCGCTCGCGCCGCCGCCGTTCTCCTTCTCGTAGTCCCGGAGGTTCTCGATCACCCGGGTGATCAGGTCCAGGAACTGCTTGGCGAGCTGCTCGGGGCTGGAGACGGCGCTGACGTCCTCGACTCCGAAGATGTCGGCCAGGAGGTCGTCGATGCCGCCGTCCTCCTCGTCGCGGAGCACCAGGTTGGCGCCCAGGACGCGGACGGTCGGGGGTAGTCCCTGGACCTTCACTTCCCGGAAATCCGTGCTCGAGCCGAGGGCGAGCTTGTGCTCGTGCAGGACCTTGAAGGCCAGGCGGAGATCTTCGGGCGAGAGCCCATGGTCGATTTCCAGGCGGGCGATGTTCAGCGAGACCAGCAGTTCGTGGAGCTGGCGGACGTTGCGGTGCTGCGGGTTGACCACCTGGCCTTCGAGCATGAGCCCGGCCGACCCGGTTTCCAGGATGACCGAACTGCGGCCCCCGATGGATTCGACGATGATCCCGCAGGCCTTGCGCGAGGCCTCCTTGTACTGCTCGTGGTCGGTCGAATAGTAGGTGCCGACCGTCATCAGACGGTCGAACGCCTTCAGGAGATTCGACATCCCCTGCTTGAGCGGCTGGTCCTGGACGTCCAGGATCGTTTCGCTGGCATAGGTCGATGCGCCCACCGGATTCTCCCTCGAATCAGAAATCTTCTGCCATACAGGATTCCATGGCGACCGACTGGAAGTCGGCCACCTCCAGGTTCGTTTCTTCGGCCAGATCGACCAGGAATTGATCGTTAATTTCCAGATCTCGGCCATCGGGCGCCGTGGTGACCAGGACCAGCGGTCGGTCCTGGTTCCGCCCGGATTCGCGGACGTACCCCCGGCTTCCGTCGGAAAGCTCGACCCGGCTGCCGGGCGGATGCAGGCCGATGGTGGCGAACAGGGTGGTCAGGATCCGGGGGTCGAAGGCGCCCGCATCCCCGATCATGATCTCGAACGCCCGGCGCGGGGACAGGGGCGCCTTGTAGGGGCGCGCCGCCGTCAAGGCCTCGAACACGTCGCAGACCTTCAGCACGGCGGCCGTGGGGCTGCGTCTGATCCAGTCGGGCGTGACCGGGTAGCCCGCACCGTCGTGCCGCAGGTGGTGGCCCCAGGCTCCGGCGATGATCGCCGGGCGGGCGCAGCCCTGGGCCAGCAGCATGCGCGCCCCGATTTCCGCGTGGCTTTCGGCGACCCGACGCTCCTCGTCCGTGAGCGCTCCGGGCTTGTACAGGATGTCGGCCGGGATCTTGGCCTTGCCCACGTCGTGGAGCATGGCGGCGGCCGCCAGTTCGGTCAGCAGGTGGGCGGGCCACCCGAGCCCGCGCCCCACCGTCACCGATAGGGTGGCCATGCGCACGCCGTGCCCCACGGTGAAGCTGTCGTAGTCCGGATACCGCATCAGGTTCATGATGTCGATGGTCTGCGGGTCGATCCGCCCGACCAGCTCCTGTCCGGCATCGAGATTGCGGTCCAGATCCAGGGACTGGTCCCGGGCCGCCTCGACCGTGTTGCTCTCCACCGCGGAGAACATGGTCTGGAACAGCGGCAGCAGGGGTTCGAGCTCCTTCTGGAGGGAAGGCGGAGGCCCGCCGGCGGGTCCGTCCTCGAAATCGAAGGTGATCAGGCCCGGATCGATGGTGGCCGCCTCGTGCGACCCTGCCGGCGCCGCGGTTTCCTGGAAGTGGGGGGCCGGATCGATGTGCCCGATCCCCTCCCTCAGGAACAGGTCCTTGGCGGCCTGCAGGCTGTTGACCGGCGCGTTCAGGACGGCGCCCAGCCGGAAGAAGGCAAGCAGTTCGTCCTCGGTCAGTCCCCGTCGCAGCAGGAAACCTCCGCAGGCGAGCTGCCGGGCCAGCTCGATGAGGTTGCGGCCGGCGATCGACGGCCCCACCATGAACTTGCCGTTGCGTACGAACTTCCCCTTGTGGATCCCGAAGAAGAACCCCGTTTCCCCGGTCTGCTGCAAGACGTCCTCGAACCGCAGGATGATGGCGCGGGCCTGTTCGCGCACCCGCGGATGGTCGTCGAAATAGAGGCGGCGCTGGTTGATGCCGCCGGAGATCAGGATGATCAGATCGCTGAATCGAGAGGCCATGGGATCACCCTTCCTGGGCCGGCGCGGCCGGCGAACCTGAACCGACGGGTTCGGCGAAGATGTCGGGATCCTCGTTCTCGACGTCGTATGCCCCCAGGCGATCGGCCGCGCTCGACCGTCCGCCCTCCTCGCCCAGGGACAGCCAGGCCTGTTCGGCGGCCAGCCGCAGTTCCTTGGGCCAAGCCGGCATGACGAACAGCTTCTTCTCGGTGACGATCCTGTTCAGGGCGTCGGTGGCGTCCCTGGGGGCGAGCTTGCCGAGCCAGCGCACGGCGTCCGCGAGCCAGGGCTCGGTGCGGGAGCCGGGCGGCAGGCGCAGGATCGCGAGGGTCAGCAGGCGGCCACCCAGTTCCACCATGCGGGGCGTCAGCTTCTCCCTGACCCCCTGCTCGAGGATGGCCTGGTAGACCACCCGGTTGCCGGGATGGTATTCGGTGGCGGCCTCGAGCATGACCACCGCCAGCGGGTGGGTCTGCAGCTTGAGGAGGTGGTCGTGCAGGGGCGGCCCCAGCTTCGCCGACAGCGAGGATCCGATCAGCACCTGCAGCACCGGGAACAGCAGCGGCGGCGGCGGGGCGAAGACTTCCTTCCCGATCCGTCCTTCCTTCAGGGCGGGCAGGGATTCGAGGACGTACAGCAGCCGCGCATCCTCGGACGCGCGGACCCGGGAGACCTGTCCGTAGAGGGCCAGGGCCTCCAGGGGATTGCGCCAGGCCAGCCCCAGCAGGATGTCGTTGACGGTGTAGGGCCAGGCATGCCGGCGATGGGCCGGCTTGAGCCGTCGCCAGACCTCGAGCCAGACCGGGCCGACGGCGTGAGGCTGCATGGTCCTCAGGGGTTCCCACAGCATCTCGAACACGGTCAGGGCCGCCTCGTCGGGTTCCCGGGAGAAGATCGCCGCCACGGCGGCGGCGAGGGCGGAACGCTCGGGTCCGCCGAACCCCTTGTCCCCGACGATCCGGTTGATGGTCAGGCGCACCCCCTCGATGAGGTCGGGCCCGGGTTCGCCCTGCAACTGCAGGACGCACAGGCCCAGGGCCCCGGCGCGGTCCAGGGCGGCGGGATTCTCGAGCGGTCCGGCGGGGATCTCGAGTCCCGCGAAGGCTCCGGCCAGCTCGGCGGCGGTCATGGTGAAGACAGGTTCCGGATTCCGGCGCTTGCGGGCCCTGCTCGCCCCGACCAGCTGGGGACGCGCCGACCCTTGCGTCATCACCTCGCGCCGCATGTTCTCGAACAGCAAGTCGACGACCGCGGCGTCGGCGGTCGCCTTCAATGCCTCGCGGGCGTGGGCGATGAGGTGCTCGAAGACCAGGGGGTCGCTGTTGGTCCCCCCCAGGGCGGCCACGATTTCGGAAATGGAGCCCAGGATCTCCGGCGGAATCCAGGCCGGCTTGCCGGTGTTCGCGGCCGAATCGCCGCCCGGTCCGCTACTCGGTCCAGTGCCTGGCCCGCCGCCTGGCCCGCCGCCTGGCCCCCCGCCCCGGTTCAGACTCCGGGCCGGGGTCTTCACCAGCCCGTCCACGATCTTCAGGAATTCCCGCTCGCATTTCTGCAGGTCAGCCCCCTGCACCAGCAACTCGGCGGGGATGAGGTGCGGGTCCATGGCGGTGGGATCGGTGGCGGGGCCTTCGGCTCCCCCGGTGGGTGAACCGCCCCCCGGAGGCAGATCGGGGTTCCGGGTCCGCATGAAAAGGCCGCGAGTCACCACCGAAACCGTGGTCGGCAGCCCCTGGATCCGGATCTCCTCGAAGTCGGTCGCGGCGGCCAGGGCGTTGCGGCGTTCCTGGAGGATCGCCAGGGCGGCCAGGAACTCGTCGGCCGTCACCCCGGGATGGATTTCCAGGAGGCCAAGGCCCAGCGGGTCCATCAGGCTATACAGGCGGCGGGCTTCCCGTGATCCGGCGGGGAAGCGCTGCCCGAAGACGGCGAGCCCACCCTCGACCAGGCTGATGGTCACCCCCTGACGGGCGGCGAGGGCGGCATGCAGGACGGCCTCGCACTCCCGGGAGACTGCGCGGTACTTGGCGTGGCCGGGCTCGTAGTAGGTCCCGACGGTCATGAGCCGGTCGACGGCCAGCAGGACCTCGGCGGCCTCCCGGTGGCAGGCGGGGTCCACGGCCGGATCGTCCGGTTCCGCCGGGCGGGGCGGGCCGGCGGCCCGGTGGTTCAATTCGAATGGGGACAAACCGATGGCCCTCCTCCCGGGTACATCCATTCCCGTGGGTTATCGGCGACGTGGCGGGGAAGTTGAGGGATACTCGGGGTCGGGGGCCCAGACCTGTCCAAAACAGGTTTTCAGATTGAGGTGTCCCAAGTCAAAACCCCATCTGCGCCGAAAAGGGTGTGATCTTGGCTCGGGCGCCCCCTTGCTTTATGATAATAGCATCCAAAATTGACCCCCGGGGGGCCTACATCCCCGAAAACAGCCTTCAATCCAGGTTTCCCGTGCTGTTTTCCAGTTTCTGGGTAGACCGATCCTCCTTCGCGCGAGCCGGGGTGGTATTCCAGGTAGGATTTCAGGCTGCGGCGCAGGTGGTCCTGGTTGAAGACCATCACATGATCGAGGCACTCCGTTTCAGGGTTCCGACCGCACGTTCGTTACCGGGATTTGTGGGAATGGGTGAACGACCCGTCCCAAACAGGGGATCGGGGCGGGTTCAGGGGCGGGACAAAGGGAAAACCGATTGATCTTGGACAGCAGTGGTCGGGGACCAGCAACCTCAAAAATCAAATTGACAATGAGTTTGCGGATCAGGTATGATTCGCAGAACGTTCGCCCGTTATCCGAAGCCCGATTCCGCAACCAGGAGCTTATACCGCGAAAGGCTTCTCCACCGGGTTCTACCCGGGACCGGTGGATCCTCCCCCTTTCCATGGAGCCTGACCATGAAGCACCTGACCAACCCGACGGCCCCCCGGTTCCTGCTGTGGACCATCATGTGCGTCTTCCTGCTGGCGCTTGCGGGCCCCGGAACGACGCTTGCCCGCGGGCCGGAGTACACATGCGGGAGCGGGATGACTGAGGGGGATCCTGGTGATGGTTTGGAGTATTCGGGTGGCGGTGGTGGGTCTGATTCGATTGAGGATTTGGGTCTTGTAAACTTTGACCCAAAAGAAAACGGCGATGATTCAAGTTTAATGCTCCAGGTGTGGACCCAGGGGACCATAGTCCTTTTTGGGGACCCAATTAGCGGCGCACTGATTCCTGGAAAACTATTATTTCCAAATTTTGGGGAGGTATTTGAGTGATTCTCCCCGAGTATATTTTTAATGAAGATCCCAAGACAACCTTGGTGCCGGAGCATTTTTTCAAACAAGCTCTTGGTTTCTTCAATAATGAGCAGTATGAAAAATCGTTGGAATCTCTCAACCGCCTTTTTGGGACCACATTTTTAAATATTTCGAATAGTGGTTATTGTCTTTTTGACGCCATAATTTTATTTGGCTGGAATCTGGTTTTTCTTCGCAAGTTTTCAGCTTTTGAATGCTGGAAAAACCAAGTCCAAACCCAATATCCTGATATTATTTTTAGTGACGAAATTGAATTGATGTCAATCTGGAATTTGGCTATGCAGGGCCATAACCAAGAAGCGTATGACCGAAGTTCGGACTTAGCAAATAGAATACATGACCAATTGCCGGAAATTTTACCGGACTTTTTGTTCATAAAAAGTTACTCGGGTTTTCCGCTCGGGAAAACACAGGAATCTATCGAAGATTGTGAGTCTTCATTTGCGATTTTTAGGGTATTTGGAAAAACCATTGAAGCCGCAAGGTCAGCAAATTTTTTGGGGATGCTAAACCGGTCAATTTCTGACTACCCCGAAGCCCTCAAGTGGTACAACCGCTCGATGCGGTATTACTCCCAGACCAAGCTCCTCCGCAAGCAATCCATGGTGCACCTCAACATCGGGGTCACCCATTACAAGGTCGGGGACTACGCGGCGGCCTTCGCATCCCTCAACCGATCTCTCGAGATCGGGGTCGAGGGGGGCTGGACCCATCGCCAATGCTTCGCCAACATCGCCCTCGGCAACGTCTACCGGCTGACCCGGCAGTTCCGCGAGGCCAGGCGCCTCCTGCACACGGCCTACGGCCAGGCCCAGGAGCTGGGCTTCCTCCGTGAAGAGGCCCTGTCCCTCGAGTTCCTGGGCGACGTCTACCGGGACGAGAACAAACCCGCCGACGCCAGGCGTTTCTACGATCGCGCCATGGCCATCGCCCGCAGCATCGCCCCCGAAGGCGACATCGTCATGGAGATCCAGCGCCGGGTGGGCGAGTGCCTGCTGCACGAGGGGGATGCAGCAGGCGCCGCCGCCCCGCTGGTCCAGGCGCTGGAGATGGCGCGGGCCCAGGGTGACAGGTACGAGGCCGGCGTGACCCTGCGCGTCATGGCCCAGGTGGCCCGGGCGATCGGCGATGCATCCGCCGCCGCGGCCAACATCGAGCGGTCGGTGGCCCTCCTGGACGAGATCGGAGCCCGCCACGAGCTGGCCGTCAGCCTGCTGACCGGGGTGGAGATCGGGCTGGAGGCCTTCGACCGGCTGGTGGCCGCGGGCAGGTCCGACGTCCTGGATACAGGGAGCGAACACCTGGAACGGCTGTGGGACCAGATCACCCGCGCCCTCGACCTCCTGCTCAAGGTCGACGTCGCCTGGTGGACGGCGCGGGGCCGGCGCCTCGCCGAGGGCGTGTCCGGGCGTCGCGCCGCCCACGAGGAGCGCCTGCGGGCCGCCGCCATCGCCGGCGAAAGAGGCCCGCAAACCGCCGCGAACGTGATCATCCACAACAGCGGGGTGATGCGCGATCTCATCCAGCTCTGCGACCTGTTCGCCGTCAGCGGCGAACCCGTCCTGATCACCGGGGAAACCGGAACGGGCAAGGAACTCATCGCCCGCCGCCTGCACGAGCGCGGACCGCGCGCCGCGGGCCCCCTGGTGACCGTCAACGTGGCGGCCATCCCCTCCGCCATGTTCGAACGCGAGTTCTTCGGGCACGTCAGGGGCGCGTTCAGCGGGGCGGATCGCGACGGGGATGGATTCGCCGCCCGGGCTCACGGGGGGACCCTGTTCCTCGACGAGATCGGCGAACTTCCGCTCGAGATGCAGCCCAAGCTCCTCCGTTTGATCCAGGAAGGAACCTTCCAGGCCATCGGCGATCCTCGCGAACGGCGGGCGGACCTCCGCCTGGTCGCCGCGACGAACGCCGACCTCGCCCGGATGGCCAAGGAGGGTTCCTTCCGTTCCGATCTGCTGTACCGGTTGAAGATCCTCGAGCTGCACCTGCCGCCGGTGCGCGAGAGGCGGGAGGACGTCCTTCTTCTGCTGCAGCACTTCCTCGGCCTTTGCTCGGGCCGGCCGGCCGACCTCGCCGATTTCTTCGACCGCACGACCCTGCGGGAGTTCCAGGAGTACGACTGGCCGGGCAACGTCCGCGAAGTCGCCATGGTGGCCCGGCGTGCGGTCATGGAGCGACAGGCCAGGGGCGGCGTCACGGTCGGTCACGTTCTGCAGGGCGCCTCGGGTCATCTGTCCGCCGATGCGGGCCCGGCCCTGCTGGAACTCTCCGTGGATGACCCCAAGCGGGAACGGGCGCGCATCCTCCTGGCCCTGGAAGAGGCGGGCGGCAATCGCCTGGTCGCCTCGCGCCGGCTCGGCATGAGCCGCAGCACCCTCTATCGGAAGATGGAAAAGCTGGGCATCGGAAACAGAAAGATCTGACCTTCCCGGTTCCGGCCAGGACTATCCAGCCACGTGATTACCCCCTGAAATCCCGCCAGCTGCCGCCCGCGCGATTTTTTTGAATGGTTTTCCGAAAACTCCGCCCCCCTCCGTTGTCGGATCAGACAGATCTCAAGCCCCGAACAGTCTGAACCTGAACGAGGAGGAAAAGACATGAAGACCCGCAAGCTGATGACCCTGGTCCTGCTGACCGCCCTGACGATCACCGCCCTGTTTCTCACCGGTTGCAGCAAGGACAGCCCGACGGCGCCCGATCCCGCTCCCATTCCCCGCGATAATGATCCGGTCGGTCCGGCCGGAGCCTTCATCTCCGGAACGATCAGAACTGATCCGGGCTCCAGTCTTGACCTGACCAATGCCCGGGTGGCCGTTTACGACTCCCCGGAATCCTTCTACGCCGATGCCTTCACGGCCCAGGCCGCGGTTTCCCACGCCGGCGGCAACAACTGGTCCTTCAGGGTTGGTCCGCTGAATCCCGGCAACTACTACCTGGACGTGTGGAAGGACTTCAACAACACCGGCCGGATCGATGACGGCGACTTCTACGGGGCGTACCTCACCAATGCCGGATACCTGCAGCCCATCCCGGTTCTGGAAAACCAGACGGCCTCGGTGAACTTCCAGGTCTCGATGAGCAAGTCCATCATGGGCTTCAAGGACAAGTGATCGTTCGGTGACCGAGGTTCAAAGCCCGGCGGCGGTCCCTGCGGACCGCCGCCAAGCGTTCGGGTGGAATTCAGGTTGGGGAGCATTACCGGACCGATTACAATAGCCAGGGAACGATCACCGCGTCACTTTCGGGGTGCCCATGGAAGATCGAGACGGAAGGATTCCCCCCCCGCCGGAGGACGATAGCCCCCCGCCTGGACCCGTCTACCCCGAACTTCCCGATCCCCGCCGCATCCAGGAGATCCGCCGGCAACTGGACGGCGACCTGGCCCGCCGCCGCGCCGAGCGCGCCCGCGAGGGGCGCCGCTTCGGTGGCCAGAAACGCGGCAAGCAGTTCATGGACATCGGGACCTACACCCTGATCCCCATGCTTTTGCTGGCGGGTCCTGCGGTCGGATACGGGCTGGGCTGGCTGGCGGAACACTGGTGGGGCGGATCGCCCTGGGGCGTCGTGGCCGGGGTCCTCTTCGGCCTGGCGGCCGCCTTCAGGCAGGTCTACCTGATCCTGGCGGGGAAGGCCGCACCTCTCCCATCGCGTGACGACGAACACCCTCCCGAAGATCGTCCCGGATCGCCATCGTGAACCATGCCGCCACCCTGACCACCGGCCCCATCGGCGCCCGCCTGACGCGCATGACCGGTTCCATGCTCCTGGGCATCATGGGCATCATGGCCTTCAACCTTGCCGACACCTTCTTCCTTGGCCGTTACAGCACCGAGGCGCTCAGCGCCATCACCTTCACCTTCCCGGTGGTGATGACCCTGGCCAGCCTCGCCCTGGGGCTGGGCGTCGGGGTGTCCGCCGTGATCAGCAACGCGATCGGCGAGGGCGACCAGCATCGGGTGCAACGCCTGACCACCGACTCCCTGGTGCTGTCGGTGCTGATCGTCGTGGCCTGCGCGGGCGCGGGGCTTCTGACCATCGATCCCCTGTTCCGGGCCCTGGGGGCCGAAGGCGAAATCCACGCCATGGTCGGTCGCTACATGCGCATCTGGTACTGGAGCGTCGGCTTCGTCGTCATCCCCATGGTGGGCAACAGCGCCGTGCGCGCCACCGGCGACACGCGCACCCCCAGCCTGGTCATGCTCTCCGCCGCGGTGACCAACGTGATCCTCGATCCCATCCTCATCTTCGGTTGGGGTCCGATTCCCAGCATGGGGATGGAGGGCGCGGCCATCGCCACGGCCGTCTCGCGGGCCTCTTCGCTGTCGGCGGCCGTGTACGTGCTGGGATTCCGGGAGAAGATGATCTCCCGCAAGGGCATGACCCCGTCGGCGGTCCTGGCCAGCTGGCGGCGCATCCTCCACGTCGGTCTGCCGTCGGCGGCCACCCGCATGATCGTCCCGTTCGGCGTCGGCATCATCACCCGTCTCATCGCCTCCTTCGGTCCCACGGCGGTGGCCGCGTTCGGGGTGGGGTCGCGGGTGGGGATGCTGGTGTTCGCGGTGGTCATGGCCCTGAGCGCGGCGCTCGCCCCGTTCATCGGTCAGAACCTGGGGGCCGGACGACCCGACCGGGTCCACCGCGCCGCCTGGCTCGCCACCGCATTCGGCGCGGCCTACGGCGTGGCCACCTGGGTGGTGGTCGCCCTCCTGGCCCGGCCCATCGCCGGGGTCTTCAACGACCATCCCGAGGTGATCGAGGCGGCGGTCCGTTACTTCCGGATCGTGCCGCTGGGTGCGGCCATGTCCGCGGCCCTGGCGGTGGCCGGCACGGTGCTGAACGCCATGCTCAAGCCCGGGCGGGCGGCCGCGCTGGCGGGATTCCAGATGTTCGTCCTCAACGTGCCCCTGTCCTATCTGGGCGCCTGGCTGCTGGGTCTGGACGGGGTGTGGTGGGCGGCGGTGCTGGCCAACACCGTGGCGGGGATGGCGGCGCTGGCCATGATGAGATCCGAGCTGGAAAAAATCCACAAATCGGGAATGGCATAGTAGATTTTTTGGAAAAATTGTGGAAATATTTAAAATTTTTTGTAAAATCAAGAATACAATTCGGGATTTGTGTTGATTCTGGAGGCTGCCATGATTCCAAGGAACATGACCCGGGAGATCCAGGAAAGTGCACGGCAGTTCCCTGTGGTCACCATCACCGGACCGCGGCAATCGGGGAAGACAACCCTCGCCCGGTCGACCTTTCCCGACCACCTCTACGTCAACTTCGAACTGCCCGACGTCAGGGCGGCCTTCCTCGACGACCCCCGCGGTTTCCTGGGGCGGATCGGCGATTCCGGTGCGCTGTTCGACGAAGCCCAGCGGGTTCCCGACCTGTTTTCCTGGATCCAGGGTCTGGTTGACGAGGATCCCCGCCCGGGGCGGTTCGTGCTGACGGGCTCCCAGCATTTCGGGCTGGCCCAGAGCGTCAGCCAGAGTCTGGCCGGCAGGACGGCAGTCCTCGAACTCCTCCCCTTCGCCCTGGCGGAGATGGAAGGTGGCGGTTTCCTGGCGGGCGACCTGGACCGGGCCTTGTGGGCAGGATCCTATCCTCCGGTCCACGACCGAGGCATCGACCCTGACCGATGGTACGCCGGCTACGTGGCCACCTATCTGGAACGGGATCTGCGCCAGGTCGGTTCGGTCCAGGATCTCATCCAGTTCCAGCGGTTCATGGCTCTGGCGGCAGGAAACGTCGGACAGGTGATCAACTCCACGCGACTGGCCGGCGACGTGGGGGTCACCGCCCGCACCATCGATCGCTGGCTGGGGCTCCTCGAGGCGAGTTACCTCGTGAAAAGGCTCGCGCCCTACCACCGGAACTTCCGCAAGAGGCTGGTCAAGGCCCCGAAGCTCTATTTCCTGGACTCGGGACTGGTCTGCCATCTTCTGGGAATCCATGAACCCGAACATCTGGCGACCCATCCCCTGCGGGGGGCGGTGTTCGAGAACTGGGTGGCTGCGGAAATCCTCAAGGCGGATCTGAACGCCGGCCGCCGGCGAACCCTGTCCTTCTGGAGGACGCACGACGGCCAGGAGGTGGACCTCATCCGCGAGGGCGGCGGGCGGGTGGACCTGGTCGAGTGCAAATCCGGCCGAACCGTCTTTCCGGGGGCCGTCAAGCAACTGGAGCGGGTCGGGTGTCACTGGACGGAGGAGGCCGTCAACCGTTGGCTGGTCTTCGGGGGCGGTGAACCGGGGAGGATCAGGTCGAGCCTGGTCGTCCCCTGGCGTCGTCTGTCGGACCTCCTGGCGGATCAGACCTGATCCGGCGCGAGCGCCTCGGACTTCCGCAGCTCGTACACCGGAGCCTCGGCCGGACAGCCGAGCCTGAACGGCAGCCAGTGCCCCGCACCCGCGCTCGTATAAAGCTGTCGGTTGCCGATCCGGTACAGACCGCGAGGATAGCGGTAGCGCCTGCCCGGCAACAGTTCCAGCGGCGAGAAACCCGCGAAACCGACCTGACCGCCGTGGGTGTGTCCGGCCAGGGTGAGGTGGACCCCGCGCGCCGCCGCCAGGTCGAACACCCAGGGGCGGTGGGTGAGCAGAATGGTGAACATCCAGGGGCGGGCCCGCTGCAGGGCCAGGTCCACCGCATCGCGCATGTAGTCCTCCTCGCTCTGGCCGAGGGGCCGGCCCTCGGGGTCGTCCACGCCGGCGAGGAACAGGTCCCCGTTCCCCACCTGGATCGGCATCCCGAAGTTCCTCAGCAGGGTTCCCGGCGTCACCGCGAGCATGTCCCGGACGATTTCCACGTTGGTGCCGTACTCGTGGTTGCCGAGGGTCGAGAAGATCCCCAGGGGCGCATTCAGCTCGCTGATCATCACCATGGCCGCCGGCAGCAGGTTCAGGTCGTTGGCGATGTCCCCGGTCACCACCACCAGGTCGGGCCGGTGGATGCGCGCCCGATCGATCGCCGTGGCGAGCTGCGGCAGGGTGGTGAACAGGCCCAGGTGCAGGTCGCTCAGGTGGAGGATGCGCAACCCGTCCAGGAAACCCGGCAGGTCGTTCCACTCCAGGCGCACCAGGGGACAACGGGGGCCGTCGATGGTGCCGGCGATGCCGGCGGTCGTCCCGAGGGTCGCGACCACAGGGACGGCGGCCGCGGCGATCTGCAGGAAGCGCCGGCGGCCGGGGTCGGCGGGTCCGGGCTGCGGGGCCTCGGCCGCGGCTACCGGCTCGGCTTCCGGCGGTAACTCGACCTCGGTCGCCGCCTCCGCGATGGCGGCGTTCTTGGCGCTCAGGGGTCTGAGCTTCCTGCGGCGCGATCCGGACTTCAGGACGAACAGCGACACCGGCAAGGTCAGCAGCAGGGCGAACTGGGCGGCAAGCGACAGGAAGATCAGCGTTGTCAGGGGAGTCTGGGTGGGATCGTATCCCCAGCGCGGAGCCCACTGGCCGAGGCCCAGGCAGACCAACCCCAGCACCGGCAACGACCACAGCAGGCTGCGCAGCGCGGTGACCCCCCACACCCGCGGATACCAGCGCCGGGTCAGCGAGGCGATCAGCAGCGCGGGCAGCACCAGCAGCAGGCCGATGAGGAAGGGAAAGGTCAGTCTGAGCATGGACGCGGGAGCCGGCTTTCGGTCAGGTTGGATGGGATGGAATCTCCACCCTCCAACAATAGGGGATCCGGCAGGCCGGCGCCTTCAAAATCTCAGGTTGTGCCGCCGAGATTGTGTCCGGCCCGGGAGTTGCCCCGGGCCGGGCTGGGCGTTATCGGACGTGCTCCTTGATGATCATGCCGTAATCCCCGCAGGTGGCCCCCACCCGCGCGAGGACATCCGGAGCCACGGACGCCAGGAACCCCTTCTCCCCGTCCTCGGTGACCCCGAAGTCCTCGAAGAACCTCTCGAATCCCCGGGGGCTGAAGGTGGTCAGCCAGAGCGCGTCCTCCTCGCCGTTGTTGATGAAGGTGTGGACGGTTCCCGGAGGCGCCACGGCGCTGTCTCCCGGGTTCAAGGTCCGCCATTCGCCGTCGGTCATCAGGTCCAGGCGGCCCCTCACGACGTAGAAGAATTCGCTGATGGCGTCGTGGTAATGAGGCGGTGGTCCGGGAACCCCGGCAGGGGACCGGATCTCCATCAGGGCGAATTCCACGGCGGTTTCCAGGGGTTTGACGTGGTGCCCGAGCACCCAGCGCGATTTTCCGTATTCCATGACTTGCCTCCGATCCACGGGACGACTAAGATTATACAACAATCTCGTTGTGAGATTAATATCTCACGAAAGGGCGATCATGTCAAGACCCGATCTGAAAAAAGGCCGGACCAATCAGAAGCTCCGGACCAGGAAAGCTCTCATCGAGGCAGCCGCCCGCCTGGTCGCTGCAGGCCGACCGGTCGCCATCCCCGAGGTGGCCGATGAAGCAAAGGTTTCCAGGGCAACGGCTTACAGGTATTTTCCCAATCCGGATGCTCTCCTCCTGGAAACCGAGCTGCACCAGCTGGTCATCACCCCCGAGGCCATGTTTCCGGATGCGTCCGGCGAGCCCGGCCAGAGGGCGGCCCGGGTCATGGAGCACCTTCACCGCCTGACGGCCGACAGGGAGCCGGCCTTCCGCCAGTTCATGCGGGGCGTCATGGATCGCTGGCTGACTCAGGAGGGGAAGGTCGACAGCCCCCTGCGCGGTGGGCGGCGCATGGCCTTGCTGGAGGCGGCCCTCGCCCCCGGTGACGAGGCCCTGACTCCGGCGGCCAGGGAGCGGCTGATCCTGGTCCTCGCCATGATGGTGGGGCAGGAGACCTATTTCGCCGGAAGGGACGTCTGCCAGATGTCGCCCGAGGAGATCCGCTCGGCCCTGGCGTGGGCGATCGATGCCCTGGTGCGGGCCAGCCTGGCGGAATCCCCGACGCAACGCCTTTGAGGTCATCGCCGGACTACTTCCTGATGAACGCCGGATTGAGGCAACCGCCGGGAACCGCATCGGTCACCAGAGCTTGCAAATCCTCCCCGGTCGCCGTCATGGAGTAGAGATCCGGGCGATCGAACCGCGTGGGCTGATGGACGAACACCAGCCGGTCACCGCTGGGATCCCAGACGGGCAGGCGCTGGATGCCGGGAAGCGGAAGAACGGTGACCTCGCCCCCCTCGGCGGGGACGAGGCAAAGGTCGGTGGTCGTATCCAGGGTTCCCCGGCGGAAGGCGATGGTCCGCCCGTCCGGCGACCAGGCGGGTTCGGTCTCGAACTCCGCGTGATCGGTCAGGAACCGTGGCCCGGTGCCGTCCCGGTTCATGACCCAGATGTCGGTCGTTCCGTTGGCGTTGCAGGCATAGGCGATCAGCGAGCCGTCGGGGGACCAGGCGGGATGGTCCTCCTCGGTCACCGCAGGAAGGGGATCGGGAGTCAACAACTTCAGGTCGCCGCCGTCGATCCTCATGGTCCAGATGTCGCCGCTTCCCTCCGAGCGAAAACTCCTGAAGGCCACCCAGCCTCCATCCGGCGACCAGGCCGGCCGGTCATCAAGATACGGCGAATCGGTCAGGAGGGTCGGTGCCGTTCCTCCCTCATCGAGCCTGAAGATGTCACCGGTCCACTCCCTGAGATCCTGGACCGAGTACAGGACCGACTTCCCGTCGGGCGAAGGGGAGGGCTCGCCGGCGCCGATCGCCGGCCCCCAGGGCCGCTGGATTTCCCCGGTCGCCGGATCGAGAACCGCGAGCTCGGGGGAGTCCTCGAAGTAGGCCTCGAACAACAGGCTGAATTCAGGGGAGGCACCCTGGGGCTGGGCGGGATCATCGCCGCACCCGGGCAACAGGAGGATCATTCCGAGGAAGGCTGCGGTCAGGCTGAATCTCATGGCTTTGTTTCTCCGGTGGATCAGGAAATGCGGCTCGGCGGTGACCCCGTAACGGCCAGGGTCGTGCCGAGCATGCCGCGCCGCCTTCAATAGAGAATTGATGAGATAAATCGTCCAGTTTAGTTGGGCCCGCGGAAAATGGCCATCAAAAAGTGAGGATTTGAGATCAGGGCGGGGATGGGTTTTCCATTTTCACCCGATTGCCTCCAGACAGACCTTTCCAAAATTGGTTTTCAGATTCAGGTGTCCCCAGTCAAAACCCCATCTGCGCCGAAAGGGCGTTATCTGGGTTCGGTCGCCCTCCTGTTTTCTGATAATGGTATCCAAATTCGCCCCCCAGGGGACCTACATCCCCGAAAACAGCCTTCAATCCAGGTTTCCCGTGCTGTTTTGGAGTTCCTGGGTAGACCGGATTTGTGGGAGTGGGTGAACGACCATGTCCCAAACAGGGGACCGAGGCGGGTGAAAACGAAATTCGTTTACAAAATATTGACATTTCCTGAAAGATATCTGCTAAGCTCAAAACAGGACGAATTAAATCCACCTTCCCCCGTCTTCGGAGGTCCGACCATGCGTCCTGCTTTCCTGGCCCCGTCCTTGGCCCTGTCCTTGGTCCTGCTCCTACCCGGCGCCGCCCTCGCCGACACCTTCGTGTTTCCCCATCTCCTGGAAACCGGCGCCAGCCTGACCCAGACCGAGGGATCCCTGGAAACGGTCATCGACCTGGTCTGGGGCCGGGATGATGACTGCGACGGGCCCGATCCCGCCGACGAGGCTCTCCTCTGGATCTACGACGATTTCGGATCGCCCCTGGCAAACGACATCGGCGAACCCGTCTGCTTCCCCTGCTCCTGGCCCAGCGATCCCGTCAAGCCAACCCGGATCTCCATGGTCGAGTTGATGGTGGCGGCCGGGATGTCCCCCGGCCTATCTCTCAACGCCATGGCAGTGCTCGAAACTGGCGCCGGCGGTTCGGGCCCGGTCCGGGGTGGTGGAGCCGTGTACGTCTTCACGCCAAGCGGCCGTGAACTGGCGGGAGCCGTCCCACCCGATCCCATCGAGCCGTCCAGCCCGCCCGAGGCCTGCAGGACCTTCGTGTTTCCCCATCTCCTGGAAACGCAGGACATGAGCGGCACGGGAAGCCCGACCTTCGACACGACCATCTTCATCACCAACCTGAGCGGTCTTCAGGGGGGCACGGGTGATCCGGCCACGAACACCGCGGTGGACCTGTACCTGTTCGACCAGACGACGGGGGCGCCCCTCTCCAATGCTGTCGGAGAGGCGATCTGCGCTCCGTGCTCGTTTCCGATGGGCGGTTCCGCAAAGGTCATCAACCCGCGCAAACGGAAGATCAACATCGAGACATTGATGAAAGCCAATGGCGGGACGGTCGGCGACATGGAGAACATCACGGCGGTCGCGGTGGCCTCGGGTA
>Ga0180009_10001411_pt1 | contig 29497 bp, 27 predicted proteins | sample OS_PC_MetaG_FD_123537 | JGI IMG/M metagenome (GOLD analysis project Ga0180009, IMG submission 123537) | Groundwater microbial communities from the Aspo Hard Rock Laboratory (HRL) deep subsurface site, Sweden - OS_PC_MetaG | ecosystem: Environmental > Aquatic > Deep subsurface > Groundwater...
TCAATTCCAATAATGGTAATCTCAGTCATGGATGTCCCTTCCTTTTGGTGATTGCAACACCATCACCTTGGCACATTTCGATGCCGTCCGGAGGGGGCATCCACCCCATCAGCCTGTTGGCGCGGTCTTTTGACCGCTGGCCACGATGAAATCCGAGATCCCGATGTCGCTTGGCAGTTAATCCTGAGAATGCGGTCGTTTCGGTTAGGATCGGCAGTTAATTGCGAGAATGGAGTAGCTCAGATTCTCAAATTAACTTAAACCGCATCGGCGCGAAGGTTATGAATCTTTTGGCTTTCGTACGCCGTCTTAGGGAAATTCAATCCCGTTGTCCCGCCACCACCGTTTCTCAAATTAAATGCCAACGGCCCGGTTCGATTATCAAATTAAGTGCACGTTCTCAAATTAGGTGCACAGCTAACCAACTGAAATCGTTGATAAGCGATTCTCATCGTTAACTGCAAAGCGACACGCCTCATTTCGAAGCCCTTAGCCTACCACGTAAACCACCAAGTTTTGCCCACTCCCCCTACGAGAAGCGACCAGTCGTGTCAAAGCTCGGTGCCAAGAACTCTATTCCTAGCTTTTCAACAACTTAGACGCGCTCGCAAATTATAGTCACCGATATCGAAACGGGCTCGCAGTCTCGTCATCCCGCGCAGAAGGCTGTGTCGATGACATCTGGAACACTCGAATGGGCAAACGGCGGCGCATGAGATGGTCTCCGAACGGAGCACATCGCGTCGCCGTCACACGGGCTGCAGTCCTTGACGGCAGGCTGACCGTCTCAACGATGGCCGCTTAATCACCAAGTTTTGCCCAATCCCCCGGGGGGACGGGACACCTGGTGCACGGAGTTCCGCTGCATCGGCATAGAGGCCAATGCCCTCAGGATGCTTCCAGTTTCTTGTATAGATATGAGCGCGACACACCGAGGTGTTCGGCCGCCTTTTTCTTATTGCCCTTGGAGCGGATGACCGCATCGTTGATCAGCTGCAACTCCAGTTCTTCCAGCGCGTCTTTCAGCGTGCGACCCTGAACCGACGAGGATGTTGAGCCGCTCTGATGCGCCGCATGGGCCTTGAAGCCGGCCCCGGTCCCGTCTTCAAAATTGGCGAGTGTGAGCTTCGACCCCTCGGCGAAGACAAAAGCGCGTTCCACGACATGCCGCAATTGCCGAACATTGCCCGGCCAGGACCGCTCCTTCAGGTAATGGGTGATTTTCATTTCGACCTCCGGGACGTCGCGGCCGTACTGGTTGGCGAGTTCCGAGACGAAATGGTTCAGCAGCAGTGGAATGTCCTCTTTGCGCTCATCAAGAGGCGGGATGTGGATGCAAACCGGGCTAATCCGATAAAACAGGTCCAGCCGAAATTTTTCCTGCTCGACGAACGCCTCAAGATCCCGGTTTGTCGCGCTGCAAAGCCTGAAATCGACGCGTTTCGGCTTGTCGCCGCCCACCCGTTCGACCATCCGGTCTTGCAGCACGCGCAGCAGTTTTGTCTGCACTTCCAACGGCATGTCGCCGATCTCATCAAGAAAGATCGTGCCCTGGTCCGCCTGTTCGAACTTGCCGGCACGCCCCATCCTGTCGGCGCCGGTAAAGGACCCGGCCTCGTAGCCGAACAGCTCGCTTTCCACCAATGAGGCGGGCAGGGCGGCGGCATTCACCGTGACCAGCCGTTTATCCTTGCGCGCGCTGAGGTGATGCAACGCCTGGGCGACCAGCTCCTTGCCGGTGCCACTCTCGCCCTGAATCAGCACGGGAATGTCCAAAGGCGCGATCTTGCGAATTTGATCACGGACCGAGCGCATGGCAAGGCTGTTGCCGATGATGGCATCGAGAACGTCGGGCGGGTCGTTTTTCTTGTTTTTGCTCGCGTTCGATTTGTAGGTCTCGATCTGACCTTCCAGATCTCTGATCTTGCGCGCCATCGCTTCGAGCTGCTGCGGACCCTTGAACATGACCCGCCCGATGGCGCCGACAATTTTTTTGCCATGCCGGATCGGATATCTCGAAACCACGCGGTCGAAGCCTTTCATCCGCTGAACCTGTCCGACCTCGGCGACGCCCGTTTTCAGCGTCAAGTGAAGGCGTGTGTTCTCGATAACGTCCCGGACATTTTTACCCACGCCGCCGCCCGGTTCCAGCCCAAAGAACTTCTCGTGCACCGGCGAGATATACGCCATCTTGGCGTCTTCATCGACGATGGTCATTGCATCGTAGGGGTCGTTGAGGATGTGATTGAGGATGTCGAAGGCAAAATCGACCCGCATGACAAACTGCAGGACAGTGTCCGCAGGGGGCGACGAAATCAGGACGACATAGCCCTCAGGAAAAGGCGAAACCAGGCTGACAAACTGGCCGTTGTTCAGCAGAATCGGGACGAAGCGGCGCTCGGCGGCCTCCTTTAACCAAGCGGAGTCCGAGATGATCGCCCGAATCCGCACATCCTCTGCAATGCCTGAAGCGAGCAGACATTTGCCTTTAATGTCAGTGACAAGCACGCCCTTGAGACCGATGTCCTCGCCATGTTCTGAACTCATCGAGACCTCCCTCCGCAACATCTTTCCTTGCCCAGGCACAAGTGTGTCGCCAATACATACAGGTGTAAACCAAAACTGTCGTGCAGATACGTCCCACATGTGACTGCAAAAAATGCAATAGTTGGAATCACTGTTTGGCACGGCAATTGCTCGCAAAGACCTTTAGGACACCGCCGACGGAGGAGGAGGCGCAGCGCCATCAGGCGCGGGCCGGCCGGTGGGACCAAAGGAAGGGGGGAACAATGGAATTGAGACCGCAACAGTTTCACCAGCAGAAGCAATCGCTGTCGATCACCGGTCAGGTGATCCAGTCCATTCGTCTGCTGCAACTGGGCAATCACGAGCTTGAGGACTTTTTGCGCGAACAAGCGGACGACAATCCGCTGGTCACGGTGACGGTCGGAGCCTCGGACGTGCAATCGCAGGACAGTGCTGCGCGCGCACCCGCTCAGGACCCTGGCGGATCGCCGAGCGGAACACCGCGCCTGCCCGCGACGGGCGCGGCGGCGGACATACCAAGCCCGGACCAATATCTTGAGGCGCGCGTTTCCCTCTGCGATCATCTCAACGCGCAAATTTCGCTGGTGCTGGATGCACCGGTGGATCGCCTGATCGCCCGAGAAATCGTGGGCTCCCTGGATTCGGACGGTTATTTCCGCCGCGATATAGACGAAATGGCTGAGCTGATGGGCCTCCCGGTAACGCGGGTTCAGGCCGCGCTGGAGGCGGTTCAGGAGTGCGAGCCGACTGGCGTTGCCGCGCGCGATCTCGCCGAATGTCTGTCGCTCCAACTCGCGGAACGCGGCGCTCTGACCGTGCCGATGCGTGCTTTGCTGGACAACCTGGACCTGCTCGGGGCCTACAAGATCGAGGCGCTGGCGCGGATCTGCGGCGTCGACACAAATGGGGTGATGGACCTCGCGCGGCAGATACGGGAACTCGATCCACGCCCGGGCCGCCAGTTCGACACCGATCCGGTGGCCCCGGCCGTGCCGGACATACATGTCGAGATGGCAGACGACGGCAAGTTGACCGTCGAATTGAACACCAGCGTCATGCCGCGCGTGCTGATCGACCGGGAATACTATGCCCAGGTCAGCGCAGGGATCGACGGCAAGGCTGACCAGCGGTTCATGATCGATTCCATGAACAACGCGAACTGGCTGGCACGGAGCATCGACCAGCGGGCCAGGACAATCCTGCGTGTCGCGACCGAAATCGTTACCCGCCAGAGCGATTTTTTCCATTTCGGGGCTGGGAGCCTAAAACCTCTGTCGCTCAAGGATATTGCGGCCGAGGTGAACCTGCACGAGTCGACCGTCTGTCGTGCCGTGGCCGACAAATACATGATGACACCGCGCGGCATGTACGAACTCAAGTTCTTTTTTGCCAATTCGGTCAATGTCATGGACGGCGAGGCCTGTCTCTCGGTTGATACCGTCCGCCACCGTCTGCGTCAGTTGATCGACGCCGAGACGCCGACAAATATCCTGTCGGATCAGGCGATCATGGACACGCTGCGGTCTGAGGGCATCGACATCGCCCGACGCACCGTAGCGAAATATCGGGAAATGATGGACATCCCGACTTCCCGCAAGCGCAAACGGCTCAAGGCGCCGCTCTTGACCGGAGCCCGCACCCTGGCGCAGGCGGATTGACCCCACCGATTGCTGAACCGGTCACCGGTCCGCGCAGCCCCGCAATGCCGATTGTCGGCCTTGTCTGTGAATGTTTGCCACCCCTATCGAGGTCGCCGCCCGTATTTGGCACGGAGATTGCGTGTTTATCATGGTGACAGACAAGAAATGTGGGCCATGACAAACCAGCCAAGAGAAGAGCAGCCGCAATCGACCGGTTTGCCGTATGAGACCCTGCCGATCAAAGCGTCGGGGCAAACCTTCGGATTTCTTGACGGGGTCCGCGTCCTCGACCTCACGACATCGGTCGCCGGACCTTATGCCACGATGCTGCTTTCCGACTTCGGAGCCGAGATTATAAAAGTCGAGCGACCCTCGGGGGATGATGCCCGGAAATGGGGGCCCCCCTTTCTTGACGGGCAGGCACTTTGGTTCGCGGCGGTCAATCGCAACAAGCGGAGCGTTGTAATCGACGCCCAGACCGAACAGGGCCGCGCCGACCTCCTGGCGCTTGTCCGCGCCAGCGACGTCGTGGTAACGAACCAACCCCCATCGGTCCAGAAAAAGCTGGGCCTGGATTATGAGTCGCTCAAGCAGGAGCGCGACGGGCTGATCTTCGTCGCCATCACCGGCTTTGGCCTTGATGGCGAGCGCGCAAACCTGACCTGCTACGACCTGATTGCCGAAGGTTATTCGGGCATTATGGACATCACCGGCGCCGCCGATGCAGAGCCGCAGAAAATCGGCGCCCCGGCGGCGGATATGCTGGCCGGGCAGGATGCGGCCATGGCGACGATGGCCGCTCTGGCCGGGCGGCACCACAACGGTGGCCAGGGCCAGTGTATCGACGTCAGCCTGGTCGAGAGCATGACGCGCTTCCTGTCCTGCCGGATTTCTCCTTACCTTGGAGCGGGCGAAATCCCCGAACGGACCGGCGGACGGGACAGCGTCATCGCGATTTACCAACCGTTTGACACAGCGGATCAACCGATCACGCTGGGGCTTGGATCCGATGCGATCTGGAGCCGCTTCTGGACCGCAGTCGGCGATCCCGAGTTCGCGACCCGCGACGCGTTCCGCACCAACGCCCTACGGCGCGAGAACCGGCACGAGATCGTGGAGCGCATCCAGGGCATCCTCCGGCAGGACACCCGCGCGCATTTGCTGGACATTTTCCGCGATGCCCGTGTGCCTGCGGGCCCGATCAACCGGGTCGACGAGGTCGCCTCGGACGAACTGCTCCGGGCCCGCGATATGTTCTATGCGATCAAGGACGACGAGGGCCGGATCATCCCGCAAATCGGTCTCGGCATCCGGATCAACGGACATTCGAGCATAGCGCGCCGCGCCCCGCCCCGTCTGGGCGCGGACACGCAGGAGGTTCTGCAGGAACTGAAGGCGTTCGAATAACAGAATCGGACCAAATCAATAAGAAAGGACAAACGATGGCTTTCAAGGAAATTACCTACGAGGAAGACGGGCCGATTGGAACCATCACCCTCAATCGCCCGGACGATGGCAACATGTTCACCGAAACGATGTGCCACGAAATCCGTGACTGCATCGAGGGCATTCGCCGCGAGACCCGAACCCGCGTTGTCGTGCTGACCGGCGCGGGCGACCGGTTCTTTTACATCGGCGGGTCCAAGGACAGCATGGAAAAAACCAAACTCTATGCCGGAACACTGCCGACCCTGGAGATGTACGAGGCAATCGACAAGCTGCAAAAGCCGGTAATCGCCAGCGTGAACGGTTTTGCCGTCGGCGGCGGCAACGTGCTGCAGATGGTCTGCGACGTGACCATCGCGAAGGACTCCGCGATCTTCCGGCAAGTCGGCCCGATGATGGGATCGTTCGATGCAGGGTACGGAACGTGGTATATTGAGGACCTCATCGGCAAGAAGCGCGCCAAGGAACTCTGGTATGCGAACCCCAAATTGACCGCGGCGCAGGCCAGTGAGATCGGCCTGATCAACCGCGTCGTTCCCGATGCGGAGCTGGCTGAAAAGACCCGGGAATTCGCGCTGGAGATTGCCAACCGCGGTGCCTTTGCGCTGGCCGCAATCAAGGGCGCGTTCAACGCGCGACACGGCGGCGTCGGCGGCCTGTCCCGGGTGACACATGACCTGCTGCTCAGCCAGTACCTCGGCACCGAGGAGTCGATGGAACTGAAGGAGAGCTTTGCCGAACGGCGTCAGCCGGATGCCACCAGGTTCGGACATTGAGGCAAACCCATGAAACCATTCCTCACGCTTCATGATCCCCAGACGGCACGAGAATTCTATGCCCAAGGGCTCTGGAAGGACGACACGTTCTATTCTCTGATGAGCGATCACGCGGACCGTCGGCCGGACGATATCGCCCTTCTGGACGGGCTCACCTCGTTGTCGTGGTGTGCGCTGAAAGCGAAGGTGGACGCCATGGCCGACAGCCTGCTCTCGCAGGGCATCGGCGCGGGCGACCGGGTTGCGATCTGGATGTCGAACCGGATCGAGGCGGTGATCGCCTTTCTTGCCTGTTCGCGCGAAGGGATTGCCTGTAATCCCTCCCTTCACCGCACCTATACTTGCGGCGAGATTGTCGAACTGCTGAGTGAACTCTCAGCCAGCGCGCTGGTGACAGAGGACGGCTGGGGCGCGGACCGCGATACCGTCGATCTCTATGCTCTGCTCAAGGACTTGCCGTTCCTCAAGAAAGTCTACACTCCCGACGCCTTCCCCCAGCACATTACCGGGGTCGACCGCACGCCCCACACCAACCCGGACAGCGTCATTTACCTCGCCTTCACGTCGGGCACGACGGGCAAGCCCAAGTGCGTCATGCATTCGTGTAACACGCTCCTGTCCAACGCCCGCGATCTCGCGCGGGACTGGGCGCTGTCGGAACAGACGGTGCTTTTGACGCTCAGCCCGTTGTCGCATCACATCGCCTGGGTGGCCTGTGGGCAATGGCTGATTTCGGGGGGTCGGTTCGTCACCGACTATCCGCCCGAGGGCACAGACCGGTTGGCGTGGATCGTGGAATCCGGCGCCACCTATGTCCTCGGCGTGCCGACACATGCGATGGACATCTTGGCCGATCAGAAGCGGCAGGGGATGGAACGGCTGGGACAGGTGCAAACCTTCTACATGGCCGGTTCGGCGATCCCCGAGGTCGTGGCGCAAGCCTTTGTGGATCAGGGCATCACGCCGCAGAATATCTACGGCATGACCGAATGCTCCTCGCATCAATACACCCATCCGGGCGATCCAAAGGAGGTCTGGATCCAGACCTGCGGACGCGGTGGTCCGGCCTATGAGGTCAAGATCTGGGATCCGGAAAATCCGGACGTGGAAGTGCCTCGCGGCCAGACCGGCAATATCGGCGGCAAGGGCGCGGCGATGATGCTGGGCTATTTCGCCAGCCAGACGGCGACCGAGAATGCCATGAACGGGCACGGATACCTGCTCTCCGGCGATCTGGGGTCGTTCGACATCAACGGCAACCTGCGGATCGAGGGGCGGATCAAGGACGTCATTATTCGAGGGGGTCACAATATCAACCCCTCGCGCATCGAGTCGCTCACACTGGAGCACACACGCGTTGAGAAGGCGGCGGTGTTCGGCCTGCCCGACGACCGGTTGAGCGAAAGGGTCTGTCTTGCGCTGATCGGCGACGTCTCGCCCGAAGAGATCCTGGCGCATCTCGCCCGCGAAGGGCTGTCGAAATACGACATGCCCGAGTGGTTCCTTCATGTTGATGCGATGCCGCTCACCGCGAGCGGAAAGATACTGAAACGAGAGATAATCGACATGGTCGACCGCGGCGAACTGACCCCGATCCCGGTCCGCTACAAGATGGCGAGGACACAATAATCATGGCTGTTGAACTGAAAAAGGAGGGCGATTTTGCCGTCCTTACCCCGAACCGCCCCGAGGCCCTGAACGCGCTGTCGTTCTCGATCCTTGGTGATATTGCCCGCGCGCTGGACGAGGTGGCCGGGATGAAAGAGACCTTGTTGCGCGGATCGCCGGCGGTCTGATATCAGGCGACCGTTTTTGGTCGCAGGACGTTTTTGATGCCGCATAAGTTCAATGAAGACCGACGGCACAAGATAGGCAAGCAGAAATTCAAAGTCACGAATTGGTCGGCGTATAATGAAAGCCTGAGACAACGCGGTGATTTGACGGTCTGGGTAAGCGATGAGGCGCTTGGTCAGTGGTCGGCGTCGCGCCGGACGTCTCGTGGCGGCCAGCCGAAATACTCGGACCTGGCGATTACAATGTGCCTGACCCTACGTGTTGTTTACGGTCTGCCTTTGCGTCAAACCCAAGGCCTGATGCGCAGTATCGCAGCGCTGATGAGAGTTGAAATAGCCGTGCCTGACTTTTCCACCTTGTCGCGGCGGAGCAAGGGACTTGTTCTGCCGCCGGCGCAGCACCTATCCGCAGGCCGGGGTCCGGTTCATCTGGTGGTCGATAGCACGGGCCTGAAGGTCTTTGGTGAGGGCGAATGGCTGGAAAACAAGCACAAAATCAAAGTCAAGCGGAAGAGATGGCGCAAGCTTCACATTGGGCTTGATCTTGTCAGCGGCGAGATCATTTGCTCCAATCTGACCACAGACGATGTCGGTGATCCCACAGCCTTGGCTGATCTTCTGGATCAGATTGATGGCTGTGGAGCGCTTTATCGCCGATGGCGCCTATGATGGATCGCCGACGCGTGATCTTTTGGCGGACCGCCTTGGCGAAATCGTGGAGGTTATCATCCCGCCTCCCAAGACGGCAGTTCAAAGCCCGCAAACGGCGCTGGACCCATCGATACGCGATCGCCACATCGCGGAAATCGAAACCAAGGGACGGATGGCCTGGCAGAAATCCACCGGCTATAACCAGCGCAGCCGGGTAGAAACCCAAATGGGCCGATGGAAGACGGTCATCGGGCCGAAACTCAAGGCGAGGAACTTCGAACATCAGAAGACTGAAGCAAAAATCGGCGTCCGTGTTCTCAACCGGATGGCTGAACTTGGCCGTCCAGAGTTCAGGCGCGTTGCATGAAAAATCCCAAGGGTTGGACTTCCTCGCCCAAAATCTGATCCCTGCAACACAGCCTCGCATGGGCGCGCGAAATCGGGTTGGCACGCATCTTGGCCGTGCTTGATGCGCTACGAGAGGCAACGGGCGATCCACGCTATCGCGCGTCGCTTCGCCTGCGGCTTGAGGTAGAGACCGAAGATAACTGAGATTGGCGATCAGTCGGCCACGCGTGTGCCGCTGATGCCATTCCCGTTTCATATTACTCACTCATGCGCCTGGCCAAAGGTGCGGCGCAGAATCTTACTAAACCCTTTGGCACATTTCTTGCTGGATTTAGGTGAGCGGTCACGCGACCGAACCGCGCTTTGCGGAGCAGCCAAGAAGGACTTGAAATGACGCAAACAGCCGTGCCAGACGGTCCTCTCAAGGGCCTGAAGATCATCGATTTGACGGCCGTGGTTTTCGGACCTTACGCGACGCAGATCCTGTCCGACTTCGGGGCAGACGTCACCAAGGTCGAATCTCCGGCCGGGGACATCATGCGGTTTGTCGGCAAACATGGCGATGAAGGCATGGGGCCAATTCACCTCAGCGTGAACCGGGGCAAGAAGATCATCACTCTTGATCTCAAGAAGCCCGAAGGGCTGGCCGTTCTGCACGACCTGATCCGCGATGCCGACGTTCTGGTGCACACCATGCGGCCCGCCGCGGCGGCACGCCTCAAGATCGGATATGAAGATCTGCGCGCCATCAACCCGTCCCTGATCTATTGCGGCGCTTACGGCTATTCCGCCGAAGGCCCCTATGCCGCAAAGCCTGCCTATGATGATGTCATTCAGGGCTATTCCGGTTTTGCGGCCCTGGCAGGGCGTCTGGCCGGTCAGCCGATGTTCTTTCCGACAGTCATCAATGACAAGATCTGCGCTCTGGTCCTGACCTATTCGATCCTCGCCGCCGCCTATCACCGGCAGGCGACGGGCGAGGGTCAGTCTGTCGAGGTGCCGATGTTTGAATCCTCGGTGCAATTCATGCTGGTCGAACATCTCGGCGACCGGACCTTTGGTCCGGATGAGCCTCCCGGCTACGCCCGTGTCCTGTCGCAGCATCGCAAACCGCACAAAACAAAGGACGGGTATCTTTGCGTGCTGCCCTACCACGACAAGAACTGGGCGGACTTTTTCCGCATCGTCGAGCGGCCGGACCTGATCGAGGACCCGCGCTTTTGCAACCATGCAGCCCGCAGCGCGAATTACGAGGTGCTCTATTCCATGTTGTCGGATTTCGTCGCGGAACGTCCTTCAGCGTTCTGGCTGGAGAAACTGACCGCACATAATATCCCGGTCGCGCCAGTGCAGGATCTCGACGATCTGTTCCACGACGAACATCTGAACGCGGTCAATTTCTTTGTCGAGGTCGATCACCCAGACAGCGGCAAGATCCTCGCCGCGCGGCAAAGCGTCAATTTCTCGGCCACGCCGACCCGCATTGGCGAACCGGCCGGACGCCGCGGCGCGCATTCGATCGAGGTCCTCAAGGGGCTGGGCTATGACGATGACAAGATCGAGCGGTTGCTCGCGGGCGGCAGCGTGCAGCAAGCGGAAAACCAAGCGGAAAACCAAGCTTCCGAGCAATGACATCCGGGGCCATGCGTGCCGAGTGGCATGCGGATTGCTTCTACGTAAGTGATTGCAGAGCAGGGGGAGTGTGATGCAACAGATAGTCGAAGACCAAGGGAACGGTGTCATCTGGAAGGTGACCAAACGGCTGACGGATGTGTTCATCCTGATCGCCGGCGCGGGCCTTTTCATGATGATGCTGCACGTTGTCGTGGACGTGCTGGCGCGGGCCCTGTTTCGGGTCGCGTTGCCCGGTACGATCGAGGTCGTTTCCTCCTACTATATGGTCATGGCCGTGTTCCTGCCGCTGGCGATGGTTCAACGGCGGCACGCCCATATCATGGTCAGCCTGTTCACCGAATGGATGTCGCCACGCGCCGTTCACCGGCTTGATACCCTGGTCCGCATTGTCTTTGCGCTGGCCGCGATCGGCTTCGCCTACGTGACCGCCGAAGCCGCGTTCGACAAGACGATCATCCAGGAAAAAATCGTCACGCCCGACGGGTTCGTCCTGGTCTGGGTCTCGCGGTGGTTGTTGCCCATCAGTGCCGTCGCGCTTGCCATCGTGCTGCTGTGCCAGATTGCCGGGCTGGCCGGCGCGCGCGGGGGTCAGGGCGATCCGGAAAACCACAACGAAGAAAGCGGGGCCTGAACATGAGCGCCATGACCATCGGCATTTTCGGTCTTGCCAGCCTGATCGTGTTGCTGGCGGTACGTATCCCCGTCGGCCTCTCGCTCGCCCTGGTCTCATTCTTCGGAGTTCTGGCGATCCGCGACACCAACGCGGCCATCGGCATGGTCAAGTCGATGCCCTATGATTTCGTAGCGCATTGGTCACTGTCGGCAATCCCGCTATTTCTGTTGATGGGGAACATCGCCTATAACACCGGCCTCACCGAGGCGCTTTTTGTCGTGATGCGACGGTGGGTCCGAAAGCTGCCCGGGGGTCTGGTGATCGCCACCAACCTCGCAGGGGCCGGCTTTGCAGCCGTGTCGGGCTCCAGCATGGCGACGGCGGCAGCGCTTGGCAGGATTGCGGCGCCCGAAATGATCAAGGTCGGCTATCAGCCGGCTCTGGCGGGTGGGGCCATCGCCGCAACCGGGACGCTTGGAGCGCTGATCCCGCCAAGCATCCTGATGGTGTTGTTCGCCGTTTTCGCGCAAGTGTCTGTTGGCCAGATGTTGATCGCGGGCATTCTGCCGGGCCTGCTGACCCTCGCAGTCTATATCGGCATGGTGTTGCTGCGCTGCTGGCTTGATCCGAGCATCGCGCCCCGTGCCGAACTGGACACACCAGACGCTGAGTACAAGGCCGCCGCGCGTCGTGTCTGGCCACTCCCGTTGATTTCGATCCTTGTCCTGGGTGGCATCTACGGTGGGTTCTTCACCTCGACCGAGGCGGCGGCCTTCGGTGCGTTCTTTACCCTGCTGGTGGCGATGGTTCAGCGATCGCTGACCCTCAAAGGATTGTGGAACAGCGTGGTTGAAACCCTGGAAAGCACAGCGGCGATCTTTTTTATCGCCGTCGGGGCAATGTTCCTCACCCGATTCCTCGCGCTCAGCGGTCTGCCGTTCCACATTTCCGGGTTGATCGACGATTGGGGCCCGGATCCGCTGATCCTCGTGCTGCTGGCCTGCCTCGTCTTTCTCGTCCTCGGGATGTTCCTAGACGCGATTGGGCTGATGCTCCTGACCTTGCCGGTAATGTTGCCGATCTTCCGCTCCTACGACATGGATATCATCTGGATCGGCGTCCTGGTTGTGAAGCTGGTCGAGATCGGGCTGATGACGCCGCCGGTCGGGCTCAACGTCTACGTCGTCAAGGGCGTGATGGGAAACACCGTGACGCTGGGCAGGCTGTTCCGCGGGGTCGCCTGGTTCCTGGGGGCCGAGATCGTCATCATGGCCCTGCTCATCGCCTTCCCGTCCATCAGCACCTTCCTTGTCACATTCATGAACTAGACCATCCCGCCTGGCGGGCCATCAATCAACGGAGGAAAGAAAATGAAACCACTCACGATTTACGCGTCGGCCCTGCCGCTTGCCCTTGCCGCGCTCGGCACCGCCGCGCAGGCCACGGACCTCGTCTACGGCAGCTATCTGTCACCGGATCACGGCAATAACAAATATGGTGTGGTCAGGTTCATCGAAGAAGCGGAACGCGCCTCCGAAGGATCGCTCAAGTTTCAGTACATTCCTGGTGGCGCCCTTGTCGGCGCCAAGACCACGCTGTCCTCAATCGGAGACGGCATTGTCGACAGTGGCATCGTTGTCTCGCTCTATCACGCATCGGACCTGCCCTATAACACGATCATCACCAATATGACTGCCTTTGGCGGCGATGCAGCGGTGTTGGCAGGGGCGACAAACGAAACCACGCTCATCAATTGCCCCAAGTGCATGGAGGAGTGGGAAAAGTGGAATATCAAGCACTTGGGGGCCTATTCCACTTCCGGTTACAAATTTCTCTGCCGCGAAGAAGTGAAAAGCCTGGATGACATCAAGGATTGGAGAATTCGCGCGGCCGGAGCCACTGGCCGCTGGGTCAATCACCTGGGCGCAACCTCGGTCAACATTCCGGTGACGGACACTTATGAGGCGCTTCAACGTGGGCAGATCGAATGCACGGTCGGATCGCTGAGCTGGCTCAAGACCTTCTCGCTCGAGGATGTGGCGAAATACGTCTACGACATGCCGAGCGGCGCCTATTTCGGCGGCTCCCTGGCCAATATCAATCTCGACAAGTGGAAGGCTCTGTCGGACCTTGAAAAACAGGCCCTCATTTCCGCAGCGCCAAAAGCTGTTTCTGGCGCAACGGTCATGGGGTACGTGGGCGACGACAAGAATTATGTCGAAAGCGGCATCGAAGCTGCCGGGATCACCGTCATTCAGCCGTCGGACGAAGAGCTCAAACTGCTTGCCGAATACAGAAAAACCGAGGCCGATCTGGTGATCAAGATGTCGCAGGAGGCCGGTCTCGAAGGGGCAGAAGAGGTTGTTCATGCCTTCCTCAGAAATCTCGACAAATGGGAAGGTATCATCGCCGAGATAGGCCATGACGTCGAAAAGTACGAAGAAGCCCTGAACCGCGAGATCTACTCGAAACTGGACAAGTAACACGGACGCAAAAAGCTGGCCGGCGGCACCGGGTGTCGCCGGCTTTTTCATGCCGACAGTTCAGCAAACCCAAATTTCATCCATTTCCTGAACCATTTTTTTGACCGAACCGGAGTTTTGGCCCCCCGTTTGCATAAGAAAAAGGTGAACGCGCTGTAAGCAGATGGGAAATGACATGCGGAAAAGTAAAATGCTGCGCCGCGACATGACTGCTGACCCGAGAGGATCATCGGTGAGGTTTCAGGCCGACGGTGTGTCCAAATGAGGGCGCTGGATCGCATCTTGAGCGGTATCAGCACCGTCGGCGGAGTTATCGCCGGCATCTCCCTGATGCTCATGCTCATGTTGATCATGGCCGATGTTTCCCTGAAATATCTGATAGGCCTGCCAATTTCCGGCACGCTCGAAATCGTTTCCTACTATTTCATGCCGATCGTCGTGTACCTGGCGCTTCCCTACGTCGAGCGCTCGGATGAACATATCTCGGTGCCGCTGGTGACCGAGCGGCTACCGGATCGCATCCGCAGGGCGTTGGCTATTCTCGTCGCACTGATGAGCGGGGGGTATCTTCTGATCGTTGCTTGGGCCTGCGGCCAGAAGGCCCTCGCTCTCACGCATTCGGGCGATGCGGTCAACGTGATCTATTTCGATCTCCGCATCTGGCCGCCGCGCTGGCTGGTGCCGATCGCCTTTGTCCTTTTGGCGATCCAAATCGTCCACGGCACACTCAGGAAACACAGCGAGGAACAAACACGATGACACCTCTGGCCATTGGATTCCTGTCGCTAGGAGGGTTGCTGGTTCTGCTGGCCCTGCGGGTGCATGTCGGGATTGCCCTCGGCGTCGTCTCGCTGCTTGGCATGGCCGCGATCCGCGGACCCAACGCCGCCATCGCAGCCGTCGCGGATCTGCCTTATCAATTCGTCGCCCACTGGACGCTCAGCGCGGTGCCGCTGTTCCTGCTGATGGGGGCGATCGTCTTTCATACCGGCCTGACCGCGAGCCTGTATTCGGCCGCGCGGAACTGGCTGAATTTCCTGCCCGGCGGTCTGGCCATTGCGACCAACGCTGCGGGCGCGGGGTTTGCCGCTGTGTCCGGGTCGAGCCTCGCAACCGCAGCGGCAATCGGACGAATTGCGATCCCGGAGATGCTCAAGGCAAAGTACGATCCAGGCCTTGCAGCGGCGGTCGTCGCGGCCAGCGGCACCATCGGATCTCTGATACCGCCAAGCATCCTTCTGGTCATCTACGGCACCTTCACCGAACAGCCGATTGGTATGCTTCTGATCGCGGGGATCCTGCCCGGCCTGCTGACCGCCGCAGTTTACACGGTGCTGATCTTGGCCCGCTGCATCGCAAACCCGAAACTCGCCCCACGAACCTACGACCATATTCCATGGTCGACCAAATGGTCGTCACTGCGCCAGGTCTGGCCGGTGCCGGTCCTGTTCCTTGCCGTGGTCGTGAGCATCTACACCGGCATCGCCACCGCAACCGAAGCCGCCGCTGTCGGTGCCTTCGTCGCATTGCTGATCGCGATCTTTCAGCGCCGCCTCAGCCGCGCTGCAATGTATCGCAGTGTGATGGAAGCGGTGTCCTCGACCGGCTCGATCTTCTTCGTGGCCATGGGGGCAATCCTGCTGACGCGGCTCCTCGCGCTCAGCGGCATGCCGTACTGGATGGCCGAACAACTCAATGCCTCCGAAATTGAACCGCTGGCGTTCATTCTCGGCGTGTCCGTCATCTATTTGATATTGGGGATGTTCTTGGACCCAATCGGTCTGATGCTGGTGACGCTGCCTGTGCTCTATCCGCTGTTCAAGGCGATGAACATGGACCTGATCTGGGTTGGCATTCTGGTCATCAAGTACCTTGAAATCGGCCTTCTGACGCCGCCTGTCGGTCTCAATGTCTATGTTGTCAAAGGGGTGGCCGGGGACAGGATCTCCATCGGTGCGATTTTCAAGGGAGTCACTTGGTTCCTGCTCGCCGAAGTTGTCGTGCTTACCCTGCTTATCAGCTTTCCCGCCATCAGCCTTTGGCTGCCCAGCATGATCATGAATTGAACGATCGACCCCGAACTAGCCGGACAACGACCGTCACCATTCGCAGCGCTGCTGCATAATCCTGGAGGAAATCAACGTGAAGACCAAAGTCCAACAAATTTTAGCCGCGGCCACGATATTGGCCTGCTCTCTTCCGGCGGCACCATCCGTGGCGCAGAACCTTGAATACGGCAATTACCTGCCCCCAACCCATCCGACCAACGTCTTTGCGCTTGAACCCATGTTCAAGCAGATCGCAGAGGCCAGTGACGGCAATCTCCGGATTAACCTGCATGCCGGAGGCTCATTGGTCGCGGGCAAGGACACCTTGTCGGCCATCGAAACCAATTTGGTCGACGGCGGCTTCATCGTGTCGGTCTACGTGCCGAACGAGATCCCCCTCAACACGACAATATCCGACATGGCGCTGCTGATGGAAGATCCCGTCACCATGATCGGGGCCCTGAACGAAACGGTTCTACTAGACTGTCCGTCCTGCCTGGAAGAATACCGGGGTCGCAACATCGTTTACCTTGGCGCTTATGCCACTACGCCTTACCTGCTGATGTGCAAGGAACCGGTTGCGACCTTGTCCGACGTGAAGGGGCGGAAATTCCGCTCCGGTGGCGGTGTGTTTGGAAAATGGATCGATCACATTGGCGGTGTTCCGGTTAACATTCCGAATGCCGAAGCCTATGAGGCTATGCAGCGCGGGCAATTGGACTGCATCTATGGATCGCTCGGCTGGCTTAAGTCTCTCTCGCTTTGGGATTCTGCAAAACATGTTCTCAATCAGGGTATGGGCGCCTTTGGCGGCGGTGCGCTTTTGGCCTTCAATTCGGATACCTGGGCCGGTCTGAAAGATGAATCGCGCGGTCTGATCGTTGATCACGTTCCCGCAGCGCTGGCCCGCTTGGCCGTCGGCTACGCGCAAGAAGATCAGGAGGTTCTCGACTTGGCCGTCGAAAACGACGTGACGATCTACAAGGCAGACCCCGAGGTCGCGCGGGTTCTGGCCGAGTATCAGAAAGGCGAAGTGGAAAATGCGATTGCCACCGCCAAGAAACGTGGTGCCGAAAACCCCGAACAGCTTGCAGAGGCCTTTCTGAAAAACCTCGATAAGTGGAAGAAGATTTCGGCCGAAGTCGGCACGGATGTCGATAAACTCGAGGCCGCGCTGCGCCGCGAAATCTATTCCAAAATAGATCTGCGATGATCTTTGGACCATCAATTCAATAACCAAACCGGGCGAACCGAGTTCGCCCGGACTGCACAGACAGTATTTGCAGCCGTCCCCACGCGGTCATGCCAGGGAAGAAAAGAAATATGACAACGCAAGAAGCTTTGAGTGGTATCCGGATCTATGACGCCAGTCAGGGCGTCGCAGGCCCCCATGCGGCGATGTTGATGGCGCTGAATGGTGCCGATGTTATCAAAGTCGAACCCCCCGGTGGGGATTGGGGCCGCGTACTTGGTCGTCGTGAGAACTACCAGACCATCCATTTCTACGCATTCAACCGTGCCAAGCGATCCATCGTGATCGACATGAGCAAGCCTCAGGGGCGGGAGTTGAGCGAACGGATCGCGGGCAACTGCGATGTCTTTGTCGAAAGCTTCCGCCCAGGCGTTGCCGCGCGCATCGGCCTTGGCTATGACGCGCTTTCCAAGATCAATCCCGGCCTGGTCTACCTGTCGGTGTCCGGTTTTGGTCAGGTCGGACCCTACCGTGAACGGTCCGGTGTGGATGGGCTTTTACAGGCTTATTCGGGAATGATGGTCATGAGCGGAGGCGATGGTCCGCCGTTCCGTCAAAACATAATCGCGATCGACATCATGACCGGCGTTTACGGATTTACCGCCGTCTGCACCGCTCTGATGCGCCGTGCAAAGACCGGAAAAGGCGCAAATCTGGACGTCAATCTGATGCAGACCGCCGCAGCCTTTCAGGCGTCAAAGATCATGGAATTCGTTGACGAAGGCGGCAACCCCCCACCTCTATACACGCCTTCGGGCATCTTCGAGACGAAGGATGGGTATATGCTGGTCAGCGCCATGCGGGATGCGCATTTCATTGCGCTCTGCGGTGTCATCGACCGCCCGGACATTGGCAGCTCGCCGCTTTACATTGATATTCCGTCCCGCAATGAAAACGCCAAGAGCCTTGTGATCGAGTTGAAGGCGGAGTTTACAAAACAAGACACCGGATACTGGATCAAGCGGCTATTGGACGCGGGCGTGATGGCGGAAAAGGTAAACGATTATGGTGATTGGCTGGATGACGAACACGCCAAGGCCGTGAACGCCTACGAATGGGTCGATCATCCCGATTTCGGTCGCCTGCCCGTCGCCAATATCCCCGGCTTCCTTCCGCTGCGCGACACGCAGGACCGTGTGAAAGCGCCAGACCCCGGCGAGCATTCGAGAGAGATCCTCAAAGGCTTCGATATGTCCGAAGACACCGTGGAAAAGCTGATCGCGGACAGTGTGGTGCAGGAGCTGGACAAGTATGAAAGTTGAGCTTCCCTTAGTCCTTGATCCACGCCTCCCCGGCGCATCCGCAAGATCACGAAACCCGAGCGCGCTCTCGCGGCGCGGCCAGTACCCGTGTCTGTGCGGTTTGCGCCATACTGCCCCCGGCGACCCACCTTCTCGCTTCTCCAATACCGTGCTTTGGCACGGAAATTGCTGCGGTTGAGTTTGACAAACTGAATTAGGGAACCGCATCAAATGTCTCCAGAGGTGACACCCACAACCGAGGACGGGACGGTGAGCTGCGAGGTATCCGGTGCCATCGCAACGCTGACCCTGCGCCGTCCGGATCGGCTCAATGCCTTGTCGGGCCACATGCGGGCCGCTTTTGACCGGGCGCTGTGCGAGGTGGAGGCGAACGCAGGGGTCAGCGTCGTTTTGATCTGCGGTGAGGGGCGGGCGTTTTGTGCCGGGGGAGATCTGGACAGTTTTCCCACCACCGCCTTTGGGTGGCGTGCACGCCTGCGGATCGCGCAGGATCATCACGCCCGCATGGTACGCTCCGACAAGGTTTTCATTGCCGCGGTACAGGGCACCGCCGCCGGCGGCGGCGCGTCGCTGGCGCTGGCCGCGGACATCCTGGTGATGGCCGAAGGCGCAAAGATCGTCTTTCCCTTCGTCAAGCTTGGCCTCGTGCCCGACGGTGGCGCATCGGCCCTGCTGACCGCCAAGCTGGGCCCGGCATTGTCTACCGACCTGTTGCTGAGCGGCGGCACCCTGACCGCCCCCGAGGCGAAGGCCGCCGGGCTGACACGGCGGGTTGTGCCTGATGACGACCTCGCCACAGCGGCCGAAACGCTGGCGGCGGATCTGGCTGTGATCCCCGAGGGCGCCCTTGCCCTCACCAAGAACCTGATACGCGGAACATGGGCCGATCAGTTGCAAACCAGCTTTGATCACGAGGTCGACGCAATGGCTCTGGCCGCCGGTCTGCCCGGCCATGCACAGGCGCTGGCCGCCGCGACGAAACCAAGGCGCAAGACGTTGCAGGAACAAGACAACAGGAGTGCGGAGTAATGGAAACGGACAGGACCAAACCGCTGTTTGCCGAAAAATGTCTGGCTGGGCGTGTCGCCTTTGTGACGGGAGGAGGGTCCGGCATCGGGCTTGGCATTTCCCACGCGCTCGCTGCGGCTGGGGCCAAAGTTGTGGTGGCCAGCCGTAACAAGACCAAGATCGAGACCGCCCGCGACGAGATCCGCGCGGCGGGCGGAGAGGCAATCGCCATTCAACTGGACGTCCGCGATTACGAAAGCGTGTCGCAATCCGTGGCAAAGACGGTTGAAGAATTCGGCGGGCTCGACATCATGATCGCCAATGCGGCCGGCAACTTTGTTGCACCAACCGCTGAAATGTCGGCGAATGCCTGGCGCACCGTGATCGACATCGACCTAAACGGTACGTTCCATTGCTGCCGCGCCGCCTATTCCGCACTGAAGGCCTCTGACCACGGCGGTCGGGTCATTGCCATTTCGACAATGCGCGCTTTGGAAGGCTGGCCGGGCTGCGCCCATGCCGGGGCCGCCAAGGCCGGGATCATGTCGCTGATGCGCAGCCTCGCCACCGAGTGGGGCCCGGACGGTATCCGCTGCAATACGGTTGCGCCCGGCCCAATTGACGGCACCGAGGGCGTGCGCCGGATCTATGAGGAAAAGGGCCGCCTTGCGACCGAAATCGCATCGGTTCCATTGGGTCGATTGGGGCTGGTTTCGGATATCGCCAATGCGATCATCTACCTTGCCGGTCCGGGGGGGGACTACATCACCGGCACCGACCTCGTCGTAGACGGCGGACGTGACCGTAAACGGGTCGTCGTGGCGCAGAACGCACCGGCCATGGCCTGAGGAGGAGAACAGAATGAGCGAACTCATACATCTGGAAACCGAACGCGACGGCCCGGTTCTGATCATCCGGCTGGCCTATGAAAAGGGCCGCAATTCCTTAACTGCGGAAATGCGCCAGTCATTGCAATCGGTCCTGCGCGACATCGGGGACGACCGGTCAATCCGGTCGGTCTATCTTTGCGGCAAGGGCGAGAGCTTCTGTGCCGGGGGTGATCTGAATATGCTTCAGGTTGCTTCTAGCCCTTGGGCTGTGCGCCGCCGGTTCCGCCATCTGAACACCATCCTGCTCCCGCTCATGACGCTTGATCGACCAGTGGTCTGCGGCGTTCAGGGCTACGCGGTCGGCGGCGGCATGGGGCTGGCCCTGACCGCCGATGTCGTCGTTGCGGCGGAAAGTGCCAAGTTCATGGCCGGTTTCTTCCGTCTTGGGGCGGTGCCGGACATCATGACGATGTATTCGCTGCCACGTCTGATCGGCATGGCGCGGGCGCGCAACTTCCTGTTCGGCAACCAGACGATGGACGCGAAACAGGCGCGCGAGCTTGGCCTTGCCGTCGAAGTCGTCCCCGACGCCGAGTTGCACGACCGTGGCCTGGCGATGGCGCGCGAGCTTGCTGAAGGCCCCGCCGAAGTTATGGGGCTGGCCAAACAGATCATGCTGCGGACCTTCGAGAACGGCCTGGACGACATGTACCTCTATGAAGAGCTCGGGCAGGCCATGGCCATGTCCAGCGTCGAGTTCAAGGAAGGCCTCAGCGCGCTGGTCGAGAAGCGCAAGCCTGACTTCATCAGCGCCGTGGCGGCCGATCCGGTTTCCAACGGCCTGCCGCCATCGATTTCGCCCGATTCCGCCAAAAAAGGACACTCGTGATGACTGCTTTGCCTGAACCTATTCGCAACGCCGACTCCCAGGAATTCTGGGACGGGATGCAGAAGGAAAAACTGCTGTTGCAGGAATGCGGGGACTGCGGCACGCTGGACTTCATGCCGCGCCACATGTGCCCGGTCTGCTGGTCGCCAAACCGCAAGTGGCGCGAGGCGTCGGGCCAGGGGACGGTGCATTCCTTTTCAATCGTCCGCCGCGCCTCTTCGCCCGCCTTCGCGCTGCGAACACCCTATGTCGTGGCCCTGGTCGATCTCGCTGAAGGGCCCCGGATGCCAACCGCGCTGATCGGCGACGACGCCCTGTCGGTCGCGATCGGTGACCCGGTGACAATGACTTTCGAAGAGCGAGGCGATGAGAAGCTCGCAGTCTTCCAATTGGCGAAGTGAGGACGAGATGGATTTTTCTCAGAGTGACACCGAACGTCTGATACAAGAACAGACCGCCGCCTTTGTTGCGCGGCACTGTCCGCGCGATCAGGTTCGCAAGTGGGACGAAGACGGAGTCTTTCCCGAAGAGCTGTATCAGGAAATGGCCCGCGCAGGCTATGTCGGGATGTTCGTTCCTGAAGCCTATGGCGGCACCGGCAACCCGATGGCCGAATGTATTCTTGTCCTGCAGGAATTCGGTCGCATGTCCGTCGACCTGCCGACGCGTCTGGCGCTTCAGGCCTGGGGCGCCGCGATCCTCGCCAACTCCGGCAGCAAAGAGCAGTGCGAAAGCATCCTGCCGCTCGTGGTCCGCGGCGAGACCAAGCTGTCTTTCTCGCTAACCGAGCCGGAGACCGGATCGGATGCTGCCGGCCTCAAGACCCGCGCACGGCGTGACGGCGACGACTGGGTGCTGAACGGGCAGAAAGTGTATTCGACTGGCGCCAAGGCCAAGGACAACGTGATGATCCTGGCCGCCCGCACCGATCCCGAGGCCAAGAAACGCGATGGTATTTCGCTGTTCCTTGTACCCAGTGACGCGCCCGGCGTGACCGTGACCCGGATGAAGACCGTGGGCCGCCACATCATCGGCACCAACGAAGTGTTTCTGTCCGACGTGCGCGTCCCGGCGGATGCCGTCGTTGGCGGTGTGAACAAGGGCTGGGCCGCGATCACCGCACATCTGGAACGCGAGCGGATCATGCTGGCGGCCAATTACATGGGCTGTGCGCTGTGCGCGCTTGGCGATGCGATCACCTATGCGGGCGAGCGGAACCAGTTTGGGCGTCCGATCCGCGACTTCCAGGCAATCAAGCACATGCTGTCCGAGATGACCACGGATGTCGAAGCCGGCCGCTGGCTGACCCAGAACGCCGCCTGGCGCTACGATCAAGGTTTCCCCTGCGCGACCGAGGCGAGCATGGCCAAACTTTTCGTCTCCGAGATGCTGGCGCGGGTGACGACGCAGGGCATGCAGATCCTCGGCGGCGCCGCCTACACCTACGACCACGACATGCAGCGTCATTGGCGCGATGCGCGCAACGGGACGGTCGGGGGCGGCACCTCTCAAATCCAGAAGGAACTCATCGGCCGGGATCTCGACCGTTGGGCCAACTGATTGTCGGCCGCGTGGCCGTGTTCGAATTGACAGGAAGGAATTGACACATGCCTGAAGGCACTCTGAGAAACTCAGTGGCAATTGTCGGGGTTGGCGAGTCCGACATCGGCAAGGTGCCCGGCATGACCGGGCTTGGCCTCAACGCGCAGGCCGCAATGCGGGCTCTGGAGGAAACCGGGCTGAAACCATCGGACATCGACGGTCTGCTGACCGCCTATTCCTTTACCGAACCCTATTTCATGCTGGGCAGTGTGATGTGCGAATACCTCGGTATAAAGCCGCGGTTCAACGCCTCGGTCATCGTGGGGGGCGGATCGCCCGCTGTGATGCTCAAACATGCGGCCGAAGCCATCGCCATGGGGCAGGCGGAGACGGTGCTGATCTGCGCAGGCGAGAATCGCGCGACGGGAACCAGCCGGGACGCCGCCATCGCCGCCTTGCTGGCCGTCGGGCATCCCTATTACGAACAACCCTACGGGTTCTCGATCCCCGCCTTCTACGCGATGATCGCGCAGCGCTACATACACAAATACGGCCTTAGCCGCGAGGATCTGGCGCATATTCCCGCAGTTACGCGCGCCAACGCGCTGCTGCACCCAAACGCGCACATGAAAACGCCGATAACGCCCGAAGACGTGCTGGCCTCCAAGCCGATTGCCGATCCTCTGAACATGCTGGATTGCTGCCTAATCTCGGACGCAGGCGGTGCGATGATCGTAACCTCGCCGGAACGCGCGAAAGACCTCAAGGGCCAGCCGATTTACCTCCACGGTATCGGTGAACATCACACCCATGAACACCTGATGTGCGCGCCCAGCCTGACCGAATTCGGGGCCAGGGAATCCAGCCGCATCGCCTATGACATGGCCAGTCTGGGCCCGCAGGATATGGATTTTGCCGAGCTCTATGATTGCTTCAGCATCGTGCCGCTTCTGGAACTCGAAGAGCTGGGCCTTGGCAAGGACGGCGAGGGCATTGAGCACTGGATTTCCGGTGCGGCCAAGGTCGGCGGGTCACTGCCGATCAATACCCATGGCGGGATGCTGTCGCACGCACATGCCGGTGCGGCGGGCGGTCTGTTCGGCATCGTCGAGGCGGTGCGCCAACTGCGCGGCGGTCTCGGAAAACGTCAGGTCAAGGATGCAGAGGTCGGCATTGTTCACAACGAAGGTGGCATTCTGTCATCGCACTGCACACTCATCCTCGGCCGCGAGCCGCGCTGATACCCTACACACTCTCATTATAAGGATTACGAACATGACAACCGAAGCAAAACCGCGCGGCAAATATTTCGAAGACTTCGAGGTCGGCGAGACAATGGTAAGCCCCGCGCGCACGGTCACATCGACCGACATCGTCAATTTCGCCTGTCTCAGCGGCGACTTTAATGAGGTGCACACGAATTTTGAATACTGCAAGACGACCCAGTTCGGCGAACCCATTGCGCACGGGCCGCTGGTTTACGCGCTCATGGGCGGTCTTCAATACGCTAGTGGCGTCAATGATGGAACGCTCCTGGCTCTTCTTCAGATCAACAACTGGCGGATGATCAAGCCCGTGCTGCACGGTGACACCATCCGGCTGGAGCAGACTGTGGTCGACAAAAAAGAGACCAGCAAACCCGAAAAGGGTATCATCACACTTCAACGAAAATGCCGCAATCAGCGCGGGGAGGTCGTTCAGGAAATGGAAGCGACGCTTCTCTATCGCCGCCGTCCCTGATCATCGGCCGGTTTCCTGATCAAGAGGACGAAACCGAAATGCGCGATAGGCATATGGCTGCGTGCGTGACCGATGTGCGCGCATATGTTCCGGAAGGCGGTCGCGCGCGGGCTGGAAAATGGTCGGCGGGATCACATTCCCGGCAGGGATGTGCACGTCTTTGGCGACGACGCTCTGGTCAACGAGGTGTCTGACAGTACGTCAGGCCGACACTCACAACAAGCGGATCCGCCTAGTGCTGGCGGCTCCAAACGCGTCTGGAGGCGTTTGATGAACAGTTCGGCAAAGAGCCCCCACGGGGGTCCGTCCAACCCCGTGGCTCCAGACGACCCTCTTTCGATTGATCAATCGGGCGCGCGGGGCTTGATTGGATATCGGTCCTACGTTGCTGGCGATGGCATCGCGGCCTGCGTGCTGCGTCTCGGGCCACAGCACTTAAATCGTTTGGGCGTTTTGCATGGCGGCCTCGTCGCGATGCTTCTGGACACTGCAGCCGGAATTGCTGTGCGGAGCTTTTCACGGGTAAAGGAAACCCCGACAGTAACCGTTTCGATGACGGTCAATTACATTTCCGCCGCCAAATCTGATGAAGTCACTGCAACGGCCCGTATCACGGGCGGCGGGAGAAGTTTGAAATTCGCCGACGCGGAATTACGCGATCAGGACGGCACCCTGCTTGCGACGGCATCCGGGGCGTACAAACTATTGGAGAAATGACGAAAGGCTTGGGGGTCATAAGAATTGCATCACCGGCGCCCGTGGCTTTCCGATCTGATGCCGACGGAGCACAACATGAATGAGGCGCGATTGACCACCGAATGAAAGCGACATCTGCAATCCTAGCGTTGATAGTGATTGGTCTGAGCGCAATGATCAATCTGGTAACAAATGCCCAATGGACTTGGATTCCGGGAGGTCTGGCGGCGCTTTTCTTCATCATTCTGGAATGGGGACAGCTTGCCCGCGCTGCGCGTATCCTGTTCGCGGTCCTGATCGGCATCGCCGTGACGGTATCGCTAACCGTACCCGATGCGTTGACCCTGCTGCATCTGGCAACGGAGAGGGCTCTCTACTTGGGGTATTTCGTCTTGGCGATGGGAATACTCCAGGCGACCGCGGCAAGTTCTCCGTTGGTCCATCGCTCCGGACGCGTCCTTGTTTCCCAGAAGCCGGGGCGCCGCTATGCCGCGCTCACATTCGGAGGCGCTTTGTTCGGACTGCCATTGAGCGTCGGCGCGGTTGGTTTACTCGGAACCATGATCAAACATGGCGTCGGAGACCCGAGCGAACGGGTTGCGGCCATCCGCCTGCGGCGCATGACAACCGCTTTGCTGCGGGGGGTTGCCTCCATCCCATTGTGGTCCCCCACATCCATTTCGATCCCCATCATATTGCTGAGCATGCCCGACCTCACCTGGCTGAAGATACTGTCCCATGGCGGTATTCTGGCGGTCTCGTTTCTAAGTCTGGGTTGGCTCCTGGACCGGCTAACCAATCCCCGATTTGTCCCGGCCAGCACCGCGACCGCCGCGCCGGGACTGACGGCGCTCGGTCCGTTTTTGGTCTTGCTGGCATCGTTGCTCCTGGCTGTGATCGCCGTGTCAGAAGCCCTGGACCTCAGTATCGTCAGTGCAAATATCCTGTTGGCACCCGGAGTTTCCCTGCTGTGGCAAATCGTGCAGCAGCGCGGACGCGGCGCACAAAAACCAACGCGCGAAGCGCTGCAGATCATGTCCGATAAAATCCTTCCTTCGCTCAGAGACATGCGCTCTGAGTTCACGATCTTTGCGGTGTCCGGTGCCTTGGGCGTTCTCATCATTCCGCTTGTTGATGCCAAGGCGCTGGGGCAGGCCATCATGCCCTACACGTCAAGCGGTGGCGCGGCGCTGGCGCTGGCCTATGTCTTTGTCGTCCTGACCGGGTTTCTGGGCTTGAATCCCATCGTCTCGGTGACGCTGTCCATCGGCATCCTCACCCGGATGGACACGTTCGATTTTCGGCACATAGATATCGCGATGGTCGTTTTGTGCGCCTGGGCGACGACGGTGACGATATCGCCCTTCACTTCAAATGTGCGTCTCACCGCGCTTGCCGTAGGGGTGGACTCGATCAAGGTGGGGCCGCGTTGGAATCTCGGCTTTATTTCTGTTGTCGCGGCCTTGGTGATCGGGCGCTGCTTCCTCCTGCTTTAGGGGCAGCGCCACGTCCTTCATTTCAAAATCTGTGATCCGCGTGCGCGAGACGGTCGCTTTGCCCGGCAAGTGGCATGGCAATTGCGTGGTCCCTGCGCATGGACCCGCGCAAGCTCTCCGCGTTCGCAACAACAGAGGTAAATGAAAATGTCACAGGCACCAAAGCAATTCGGGGTCACAGAGGAGCAACGACTCATCCGGGATTCCCTTTCGAAAATGCTCGAAAAGATACTGCCGCCAGAAGAAGCCCTGCGCCTGGACGAAGCACGGGAATTCCCGCAAGAGGGCTATCAGGCCCTGGCCGACGCTGGGTATATGGGATTGCTCTATCCCGTTAAAGACGGCGGCCTGGGGGCGTCGATGGAAGACTTCGCGTTCTTCATCGAAACCGTTGCCTACCACAATGCACAGCTAGCGTCCGCCTATCTGACGACTGTTCTGTATGGTGGCCGTCACCTTCAGGTTGCAGCGCGCCCCGCGCTCAAGAAAGAGTTGCTGCCGCGTGTCATCGACGGCTCGCGCAAGATGGCCTTCTGCCTGACCGAGGCGGAGACCGGTTCGGATGCCGCCAGCATCGCGACCCGCGCCAAAAGCGATGGCGATGATTTCGTGATCAACGGCACCAAGATGTTCATCACATGCGCGCATGTTGCGGATCATCTGGTGGTGGTGACAAAAACCGATCCCGAGGCCGGTCACCGGGGCATCACCATGTTCGTGGTCGACGCGGATGCGCCGGGCATATCCATTACCGCGATGAAAACGGTCGGACGCCGGACAATTCACACCAACATCGTCTCCTTCGACAATGTGCGCGTGCCAGAATCGCGCATGCTCGGCACCCTGAACAATGGTTGGGGACAGCTGATGCACGGGTTGAATCTGGAGCGGGTCTGTCTCGCGGCCTCGGCCATCGGAAACATGCAGCGGATCGTCGATTATGCGTCTTCCTATGCCCGTGACCGCATCCAGTTTGGCAAGCCAATCGCCTCCTATCAGGCCGTCGCGCACAAACTGGTCGATATGCAGATCATGACCGACGCGGCGCGGGGCCTGCTGTATCGGTCTACGTCGCTGCTGGATCACGATGAAGACTGCTCAAGCGCCTCGGCCATAGCCAAGATATTTGCCACCGAGAATAACGTCCGGTGCGCGGATATAGGCATACAAGTCATGGGCGGCGCGGGCTACAGCATGGACCATCTCATGCAGATGTTCTGGCGCGATTCCCGCGTCGGCCCGATTGGCGGCGGTACCAACGAAATTCTTCGCAACGTTGTCAGCAAACGGATTGGTCTCAGCTGATGCGCCAAGGGGCAGGGCGGGCTTAGGTCTGCAAACCTTGGCGGTACTGCGACCGACACCTGGCCCGCGCGGGGGGCCTGACCCATTGATGCAAACATTAGAAGGAGGATGACCTTGGGTGTCCTGGATGGAATTAGAATAATCGAGGTGGGGGCGATCGGACCGGTTCCCTTTGCAGGAATGCTGCTTTCCGATATGGGCGCCGATGTGATCCGGGTGGACCGCCTCACACCCAGCGGGTTGGGAATGCCGCGGGAAACCAGATTCAACATTACTGGCCGTGGCCGTCCAAGTGTTGCTGTTGACCTGAAATCCCCGGAAGGGCGAGAGGTGTTTCTCGAACTTGTCGCCAAGGCGGAGGCGCTCATCGAAGGGTTCCGTCCCGGTGTCATGGAACGCCTTGGTATTGGTCCAAAGGAGACGCTTGCCGTCAATCCCAAACTGGTTTTTGGCCGCATGACCGGATTGGGCCAGACCGGTCCGATGTCCCAGACCGTTGGCCATGACTTGAACTATCTTGGCCTGACCGGGGCCCTTTCGATGATTGGGACAAAGAACGCCGCGCCTTCGATTCCGCTGAACCTGGTCGCGGATCTGGGCGGCGGTGCGTTATACCTTGCTGTCGGGGTTCTTGGAGCTTTGTTGGAAAGTGGGAAATCCGGCAAGGGGCAGGTCGTGGATTGTGCGATGATCGACGGGATAACGTCGCTTTTGGCGAGCTATTACGGATCATCGGCTGCTGGTCAGTGGGTCCATCAGCGCGAAAGTAACGTGCTTGATGGCGGTGCGCCTTTCTATGGCCTGTATGAAACAGCGGATGGGCGATATATCAGCATCGCTGCCATTGAACCGAAATTCTTCTCCGCGCTGTGCGATGGTCTGGAGATCGATCTTTCCGACATGCCGGAGCAGTACGATAGAGAAGGCTGGCCCGAGATGCGCCGCCAGTTTGAAACCGTCTTTGCGACGAAAACAGCGGCAGAATGGGACAGCATCATGAAAGATCGCGAAGCCTGCTTTGGCCAGGTGCTGTCATTCGAAGAAGCCCGTCATCATCCCCATATGAAATCACGATCTGTCGTAGTGGAGTCCGACGGCGTACCTCAACCGGCACCCGCGCCGCGATTTTCGCGGACTCCTTCCGCGATCCAGGGAAGCCCGTCCCCCGACGGGGCCGATACGGACGCAATCCTGAATGCTTGGGGTTTCGACACCCAGACACGGGACAAGTTTCGGGCAAGCGGCGCATTCGGGTCGCGAAAGTGACACCCGAAGCTGCGACCCCAAATGTGAAAATCTAAAGAAACATTACGGATAGAGGATCAAACCAATGGATGCATTCATCTGCGACGGGAGTGGGCAAAACGTGGTGGTCAGCCGCGACGCGACATCCTCAACGCCAACGCGACTACTCTTCAGCCGGCTTAGCCAAGCCCAGTCCAGCAACATCTTCCCTCAGCATGCGCAGTATCGACCTTACCGGGGCAAGCGACCGCA
>Ga0180009_10001412_pt1 | contig 29494 bp, 22 predicted proteins | sample OS_PC_MetaG_FD_123537 | JGI IMG/M metagenome (GOLD analysis project Ga0180009, IMG submission 123537) | Groundwater microbial communities from the Aspo Hard Rock Laboratory (HRL) deep subsurface site, Sweden - OS_PC_MetaG | ecosystem: Environmental > Aquatic > Deep subsurface > Groundwater...
GAAGTGTCATAAAGCTTCCCAGAGGTAAGGAGGTCTGAACTTTCTGTTCAAATGCTCCCGCGGCCCAACTATCTGTTTATATAGAATAAAGGAAATTCCGCGGTTTTGGGCTTAGAACCCCTGTATACCGCTTGCCTTGGCAGTCATGGCTTTTTTTTATTTTTCTTTTCGTCCGGCGCCATAGGCCGCAAGACCGATAACTGCCAGGACGACCAGGACTGCCATCCATTCAATGCCGGATGAGGTCATATGGGTGGATTCATCTTGCTTGTCGATTTTTTCCATTTTATAACCTTCAACAATGCCTGTATCTTTACTGTTTTCAGAGAAATCCTTTTGATCGGGTTTTGTTTTCTGTGCCGGTGATTTTAAAACAGGCTCGGCCAGTTTTTTCAACAGGTTCTTCCGGTCCTTGACCTGTTTTTCCATGGATTTGCCAGCCATTTTTTCAATTGCCAGTTTGAACTTTTCGACCAGTTCCGAGCTTAAGACGTCTGGTATGGAAATGATGGAGACTACCATCTGGTTAAGCATGGGATTGTTGCAGATGTGGTCACAGCAGGCAACGCCTTTTTCAATTACGCTTGTGGCGTATTGGGCTGCCAGAGTTTCCATTACTTTCCGGTCAGGCTTCCAATAGCCTTTCCGGCTGGTTTCAAGCATTCTGGCGGTTATGGACTGAAATGCCCAGGGAGAAGCTTTTTTAAAGAATTTGTACAGTTCAAGACCGTATTTATCCTGGACATAGACTTCATAGGTTTGCTGCCACTTGGCTGCATCCACCTTTTCAGGCGTGGTCATGTTCCAGCCCCACAGGTGTTCAACAAAATCAGCCATTGCTTTGGCACCGGCATAATCTTCTTTTTTCATGCCGTCAATCCATTTGGAATTCAGATACCGGGAACGCATTTCACGGCCCAGGGTTTTTGCCATGTCTTCTATATTGACCTGTCCTTTTTTCTGTTGCTGGGTGATCAGGGTTTCCGGGGTTTTCCGGGACTCATGGCGTACTGCCATGGAAAGACCGCCAAGGTATTGAAACATGTCATCATTGTCCAAAAGGCCATAGACATTGGAGGACCTGGAATGAACAGTGACATCAACATTGACAAGCTGTTCTTTTAACAGATCTTTTGCCGGGATGCCCCATTGGTCTGCGCCAAAGGCAAAACCCATCCGGTTTTCAAACACGTCAACCACCTGGCCGGGATTCTCCCATTTGGAAGAACCTGCGGCCATTTCAGAGATCCCGTTTCCGTATGACCCTGGAGTTTCTGAAAAAACGCGAAATTGTGACAGCTCCGCAGCTTTTTGCGGGTCCATGCCCTGTTTGATGAGCTGTGTTTTTATTTGCTGGTTATGCCTGGCGATCAAATTTTCAACATCAGTCTGTCGAGCTGCCAGGCGGATCGCTTTGTCCAGAAATTGTAATTTTTCAGGGAAAAGATCCCGGTACAGGCCTGAAGCATTGATCATGACATCAATTCTCGGGCGGTTAAGTCGGGTTGCGGGAATCAGGTCAATGCCAAGCACCTTTCCGGCTTTTGACCACTTGGGTTTTATGCCGATCAGATACAGGATGGTGGATTCATTGACCCCTTCGTTGCGAAGGGTTTCAACTGCCCACAGGACCACGGCAACTTTCCGGGGATAGGACTTTTTTTTCATTAAATGGTTGTCAATGATCTGTTGGGCTGCTTTTTTTCCAAGTTCCCAGGCTGCCGGGCTAGGTATTTTGCCCGGGTTGAACCCGTAAAAATTTGAGCCTGTGGGAAGCGCATCAGGATTTCTGACAGGATCATTTCCCGGTCCGGACGGGATATGCCTGCCGTTCAGTCCGTTGACAAGGCTGTTGATTTCATTGCTCCCGGACATTGTAAGCCTGGCAGCAATATCTTTTTTTGTCTGGTCAGGATTGAATTTGACAATAGCCTCTGCCATTTCACTGGCTTGGTCAGGATCAGGTGAACGGCCAAAGGTGTGCATGCCAAAAGGAATCAGGTTCTCTTTAATTTCTTCAAGGTAATGACCAAGTTTTTGGACGGTTTCATCCCGGAATTCATCTGGTTGGACTCTATCTGGTTGGACTTCATCTGAATCCTGGATATCTTTTAAAATACCGGTCTTTTGGGCAAGGATCATCAGTTCCTTAAATTTTTCTTCTGCAGTGATGCTTCCTCTGGCTCTGGCCCGGTCATACTCGTTTGCCAATTCTGCCATACGGCTGTATTCTTCATGAAGGTCTGCTTTTTTCAGAATGGGGGTCAGATGGGAAATCATCACTCCTCTTCCCCGGCGTTTGGCCTGGATGCCTTCACCCACATCATCCATGATATAAGGATAAATATTGGGGATATCTGTGATAAGGATTTCCGGCGGGCAGGAGGGCGAAAGCCCGGCCTGCTTGCCGGGAGTCCATTCATAGGTGGAATGGGTACCCAGATGAATCATGGCATCTGCCTTAAAGATTTTTGACAGCCAAAGGTAAACTGCCAGATACTGGTGGTGGGGATAAAGGGTGGTGTCATGATCCAGTTTCATGGGATCATCCCCCCATCCACGGGTAGGTTCGGGAAGCAGTATCATATTTTCAACCTGAACAGCCGGAATAATGAAATCCTTGTTGTGAATCATTATCCCGGGCTCTTCAGGTCCCCCCCACTGTTTAACTACCTTGTCCTGAAAATCCTGGGGCAGGTCTTTAAACCAGTGTTTGTATGTCTCAACCGGCAGTCTCACCACCTTGCCGGAAGACAATAATTTATCAAGTTCACCCGGCGCCCATGACCCGATATTTCTTGCCGAGGTCAGAATCAGGTCTTTTATTTCTTTTTCGCAAAGGGGCAAACCCATGGTGTAGCCGTCTGTTTTAAGGGCATGCATAATGTTTTCAAGACTTTTAAAAACATTGAGATAGGAGGCGCCGATATTCTGTTTTCCCTGATGATGGTTGTAGAACAGGATGGCAATCTTTTTCTCATTGTTGGGCTTTTTTTTGAGTATGATCCATTTTTTAAGCCTTGGCATGAGCCGGTCTATGTTTTCTTTTACAGGCTGGCTTATAAAAACAGATTTTTGGGTTACAGGGTCAAGTATTTTTTCTTTTCCTGACAGCACGATAGGTTCGATAAGACCGGACAGTTCAGGCACGGCCAGGGACCAGGCAACTTCAAGGGTGTCAATGCCCACAGGGTTTTTACGCCACTGGTCAATGGTGTCTTTATAAAGATTGACAGCACTGATGATTGGGACATCAAGCTTTTTTAAAAGCTCTCCCAGTTCAGGGGTCAAGGCATTATAGAATTTAAATGACCAGGCAATAACCATATCCACCCGTGCTGAACCTTTCTCATCCAGAAGAATGGATTTTAAAATGTCCTGCTCCCGGCCAAAACAGGGCATGACATTAAACCCCTCTTTTTCCAGTTGCCGGATCATATAATCCACAGGAGCATTCTGGCCCTGGGTCATAAAAGATGAAAAAAAGAGCAGGCCGATTCTGGGGTAATCAGGATTAAACCCGGGCCGGGTTTTCTGCCAGTTTAAATAGTCTTTGGCATTAATGAAAATGCCTTTGGCATCCGGGTGGTAAAGACCCGGGCCAGGTTGTTTAACTATCGGGGCATAGGTGATGGTTTTATCAAAGTGGCGGTGTGCAATCAGGCGCAGCATGTTTTGAATGTTTTTCACAGACAGATGCTGATAATACTCCGCCACCAGGGGGTCAAAAACAAAACCCTTTTTCTTTAAAGTGTCGTCATCCCGGGAGCTGCGAAGTGCATATATGGTTTTTGATTCAAACTCATAGTGTCCGGTCAGAAAAGAAGCAAGCTCCCGGCCCATAACATCTGCTAAAATAATCTTTGCCCGGCTGGCCTCATCCTTGACTGCGTCAGGGTTTTTTATCACGTCATTACTGGTGATGACCGCTATATCAAGGGGAAGCCCAAGGGTTTGAACTGCCGTATTGGCAATATATGAATTCTGGTCCAATACCATAAAAGCCATGTCTGCCGCAAACAGGCGCCCCGGCCATAAAACAAACAGAATCAAAAATATCAGGCGTTTCATGTGCTATGTCCTTTTTTTTATGTGATCCTCAACAGCATTTCAGCTTTTTTGCTGTGGGCATGCCCGGATCAAATACCAGGACAGCCCATGGCTGTTAATCCGGAATATAAATCATTGAGCCGTTTTCAAGTTTATAGGCTGTTCCAAGACGTTCTCCCTTGCCTTGAGCTTTTTCTTTTGTCACTTTCACGGCATCAATTTTTTTGCCTTTTTTTGAAATGATCTCCATCTGACCGTCAGATGATTTTTTAACAATAGTCATATCAGAATCCTGGGACAAAAGGTCTTCCAGATGATAGGCGCCGAAAAGCGCAATCAAAAGCCCTACAATAAAAACAAGCCCCAAGTCAAACAGGTTGGCCACCCCTGACAGGGGATCGTTGTCAGATAATCCGGTCCCCCGGTCCTGACTGGTTTTAAGATATCTCATGGCCGGTGTGTTCTCCTGTTAAAAGTTCAGCCGCAAGTTCCATGTTTTTAATATCCTGCTCCACCCAGCGGCGCTGGACAGTAAAATAAAAATAGGATAAAAGGCCCAGGGCCATGCCCACCACTGTTGTGGTAAAGGCCACCACAAGATCCTGGCTCAACTGCCCAAGATTTCCCTGGCCAAGTGATGCAAGCCCGGTTCCCATGGGAATGAGGGTGCCGATCAATCCCAGTCCAGGCCCGATCCGGATCATTATTTTTAGAGGATCAAGAGCTTTCCACATATGATGTTCAGCATCACGCAGCAGGTTTATAACCAGGACATGATCTGCTGACCCTTTATGGGATTCCAGTGTCCTGATAATTTTGACGACCGGAAAGGGAAGGCTGTCCCGGTATTGACCTGAAGCAATTTTTTGCGCCAGGTTTCCGGCCTGTTTTCTAATCCTGATTCTTTGAATCCATTGCCGGAAAAAGGCACCGGAATAGACCACCATCCAGACAAACAGGCAGGACAGAATCAGCAGCACCGGCAGGAACAGTGAAGAGGCAATAAGATATATAAATGTTTTTAAAACAGCAATGATCTGCATGATTATTCTCCATGTTTATTTTTATTAAAAGGGTTAAAAAATCCTGCTGCCAGACCGGCCATGGTCATCAGGATTAAAATGATTTTTTCCCGGGAAAGTACAAAAAACGGTTCAGGCGTGGAGATTGTGTAAATTTTGTTTAGATCTGCAAACTGCGGAATAACAATGATGGAAAGTATGAAATAAACGGCAATATAGACCATCAGCATCCCTGAAAAACGGTGAGCCGCATCTATGGTTTTAACAAACCGGGTTATGGCAAATGCCACAGTCAGGCTGACAATGATAAAGCCTGCATAAAGGGCGCAAAACACCATGATTCTGCCCGGATAAACTGCATTCAGAAAACTGCAGGATAACAGAACAACCGTAAAACAGACCGGGCAAGGCAATACCAGGGGAATCCAGCCTCTCCCAGACTGTGTTTGCCCCCATGGTTTTTTCATAAGAAAGACACCCCATATCAGCAGGAGGATTGCCACAAGAAAATGCAGGGTCATCCCGCTCTTGAAAAAATCCTGCAACAGCTCAATATGGGCCATCAGGTTGACCCTGAGCAGCAGCAAAGCGACAGCGCCAAAAAGCATGGCATACATTACCATGAACGCCAGAGTTGCCACGGCCTGTCTGGCTCTGCCGGGCGCCTGCACCAGCACATAGCCAAGGCCGCCGCCGCTTTTTACGGCAAACGCACCAATTGACAGAAAAAGCCCCACAATAAGTGATTTAAGTTCCATGTTTAAAATGTGTACCTGTAACTTACATAAAAGCTTTGCCCGGGTTTTGGGTATCCTTTTTTCTCGTAATAGTCATGATCCAGCAGATTGTCGATTTTGATCATAATTTTATGATGTTCTTTAAAACTTATGCCACCAGACAGATCCACTACTGTAAAGCCGGGATATTCTATCTCAGGGTATCCGGTTGTATGCCAGTCATTGTCCTTCATACCGCCCTGGGATCTGGCATTCAATCTTGCCTCGATCATGCCGTCATCATAATTGACACCGTAATTGACCGTGTGCTCTGCAACATTTGTAATCTCTTCCATGGTATGGTCTGTCTGTTCTTCTTTTGCATTAAAGATCCGGGTTCCATTGACAAAGAAAGAAAGGGAACGGTTCCATTTCAGGGGGACACCGATATCAAATGAAACCATATATTCCAGGCCGTGTATTTCAGCACCAAGACTATTCCTGTATGTTCTGGTGGTGGCACTGATCTTTTCCGTGATAATTTTATCCTTCACATCAGTATGAAAATACGTAACATCCATATTAAATCCTTTGTTGGATGTCTCATACCCGACACCCATATCCCAGGTGATGGAGGATTCAGGGTCCAGGCCGGGATTACCCGTGGTGGTGGTACCGTAGGAAGTAATGTTTGCAGCTAGCTGGGCAGCCGTGGGTGGAACAAAGGCCTTTCCTATGGTGGTATGCAGTCTGAATCCCCGGTCAAACTGATAATTCAGACCGGCTCTGGGGCTGAAGGTATCAAAAGATTCTGTCCCGGGGGTAAACGTGGTTAAATAAGGCGTGGGTTCAGTGGATACATCAAAGGTATCATACCGGCAGCCCAATGTGGCGGTCATATGTTTATCAAATAAACTTAAGACCGTTTCAACATAGGCTGCCATATTTTCGCGGCTTTCATCAGGGTAATACGGGGCCAGGCTTGACCCGCCTGCATTATACCGTCGGCTTTCCTTGTCGATGTCCTGAAAATCAACGCCGACAATAATCCTGTGTGTATCAAAGGATATGATATCTTTTAACTGGAACCCCATCCAGTTGGTTTCAGAATCAAGAGCATGATAGGTGGGCACAGCAGTGTAAGGTCCGGAACCGGTATAATCCTGAAAATTTTTGTTCAGTTCTTTTGTTCTGTACGCAGTCAACGAGACATTGTTATGGTCATTGATCATGCCGCCCAGGGTGGTATCCACGGCCCATCGGTCCACGTCTTTTTTCCCGGACTGGATGTCCCCGTTATAGATATCACCCGGCAGCTCAATATCGAGGCCCTGATATCCGTCAGCGCCGATATCGATTCTCCAGGTTTCTCCCAAATCCATGCCCAGTCGGAGATCACCGTTGCGGGTTGTAAAACTGGTGCTTGAACGTGAATCACCATTGCCCATCTGAAAATCATTTTGCTGGTCACGTTGCCTGACAGAGATATCAAAATCGAACCTGTCTGTGAGACCTCCGCCAACAGCAGCTTTCTGGAAATTGGTATCAAAGGATCCAAATCCCGCTTCAACAAGGCCTGTCAATTCCCCGGTATTCTTTTTTGTGATGATATTGACAACACCGCCCATGGCTTCACCACCATAAAGCGATGACGCAGGCCCTTTCAAAATCTCAATACGTTCAATATTATCGCTCAACACAGAAGACAGGTTTGTGGCACCGGCAGGCCGGCCGTCAATAAGGATAAGGGAATGCTTGGTAATGCCTGAAAATTCAGGCCTGAATCCCCTGATACCGATACCGGACAGATCAGTGCCATATTCAATAACACCAATGGATGCATTTTTCTTTAATTGTTCTGTCAGGGTTTCTCCCGTGGTCAGCTCAATATCCCGGGACTTTATGACTTCGACCCTGGCGGGTATGGTTTTGATTTGTTCTTCACTTCTGGTGGCCGTAACCACAATCTCATCCAGCTTTGTTTCGGATAGATTTTTTTCAGATGCAAAACATGTGTCAACAGCAGACAGCAGCATGACAGCCGTCAAACCTGTCAATAAGATTTTTTTCATTTTTCCCCTTTAGCAAATTTTTGTTTTTGCCCGGGGAATTGATAAAAAAAATCCCCGGACCATTTTAAATGATCTGGGGTTCCCTGATTTTCCGCAGATTGGATTTGCCTTTCCCTTGTCCACGAGGATTGACAACACGTACATTTCTCCAGGCAGGTCTTCTGACTCTCGGGTCATCCTAATGGCTGCGTCTTCCCGGCATAAAACTGCCAGTGACATTCATGCAGCGTTCGTCTCCGATCACAGCGGCGGGCCCGTCCCTGATTTTAACAGGGTTCCCTTTTCAGCCTCTCTCAAGGCACCTGAATAACGTTATTTATTAGAAAAAAAGCACCATTAAGTCAAGAATAATCTGTATACTCATAACAAAGGTATTTAAAATCAACTTTTGTTAAAATTCCATTGTCAGCCCAATGGTGAAACGAAACCCGTCATCCGGGTATCCGTAATGCACATCATACCCTTTATCAAAAAGGTTTTCAAAATAGACAAATGCCTGGGTTTTGCAGGATTGAATCTTTATCGGGTGAATAAATTTCAGATCCACGGTCTGATAATTGGACAGTTTTTTTTCTTCTGAATTTGCAAGGTCTGAAAACTGGCTGCCCAGGGCTGAAAAACTGGTTTCCACACGGGTTTTAAAGGGGGATGTCCATTTGACTGTTGCCTTGAATTTATGGTCCGGGGCATAGGTCAGATCCTTGTTGTTTTCCTTGTTGCAGCTGGTCTGCCAGACATGGTTCATGTCCAGGAAAATAGTATCAGACAGCTTCAGGCACAGGGTTGTTTCAATGCCCTGGCGAGATGCCTCATCAATGTTGACCGGCCGTTTAATAAGATCCAGCCCCTCTTCATATCCGATCATGTTGTCTGTATCTGTCCTGAAAAGGGTGACCTCCACGGACCTGCCTTTAGAAAACTCATGAACGATACCGGCAGACACTGTCAGAACGGCTTCTTCTTTTAAATCAGGGTTGCCCCTGACCTGGTCAATGGAACCGTGGCTGGGCTGATAAAGCTGGCCGAATGTCGGGATATTGACGCTGTACCCGCTGTTAAGTTTGACCCTTGTTCCGGAATCTAAATGAATGTTCAGACCAGCATTGACAGCAGGCTGGAAATGAAAGTCGGATGTATAGTCGCACCGTGCCCCAAGGCTTATCGTCATGGACTTTTGTTTGATGTCGGACTGCAGTCCGATACCGGCATTTTCTCTCTTGTGATCGCCGCTTAAGGTATGATCAATCCGATCATGGGATGCGCTGGTCATCAATTGAAGGGAAAACCCGTTATTTTCATCTGTCCATGTGACTTCATTCTTAAATCCGGCAACCAGTTCGTCAAGGGTGGCAACACCCCCTGTCTGGGATCGGTCTTCAAGAGTCAGATCGTCCATGAACAGTTTTATGTCATAGTCTCCGGTTTCTCCCCAGAAGCCTTTTACACGAAAATCCAGGGAGCCTTTCTTATATTCCTGGCGGGCATTGGGGGTGGGATTATAAACAGGGCCTGAAGAACCATGCTCAGACTGGTAATACCGGCCTGAAAGATCATATTGGGTGTTGCCTTTGGATGGCAGATCCCATTGAAACCCAACGCTGCCGCTGTCCCGGTCCGTGTTGGTCCGTTTGCCGTCCCTGTGGCTTAACGATGCCGTCAATTTCAGTGACTGGGAATCTGAAGCCATCATGTGTGATGCAGACGTACTGCCGGTTCCGAATGAACCACCCTTAAGATTGACACGACTGTTTTTTGAGGGTTTGTTTTTGTTCCGGGTTTCATTGGCCAGCACAATATTAATGGCTCCGCTGGTGCTGCCCGGCCCAAGCCATACCGGCACCGGCGGCTTGAACACATCAACCTTTTCAACCATATCCAGGGGAATGGAATCCAGGTCAACACTGCCGTACTGGGTGGCGCTGGCAGGCCTGCCGTTGATCAGAACCAGGATTTTGCCGTTCCCCCCTGAGCCCTGGATGGATATGCGTGATCCGGTTCCTGCCCCGCTTTTTTTAACTTCCACGCCGGGCATGGCATTCAATACCTGGTCAACCCCGGTAAAACTGCTTTTTTGTATCTGCTCCCGTGTCATTTCCTGCACCAGGTGGGGATTGTTTTTTTTGTAATCCTCAATTCTTGAGGCGGTTACCACAACCGTGTCCAGGGTTACAGGTTCTGTATCTCTTTGCTGCGCTGCTGCCCGGTTTGTCCATAATACAGCCTGGGACAAGACGAAAAACAGGATAATAAGGAAAACGGTCTTGTTTAAAAAACAGGGCTTATTTTTCATCTCAGGCTATCAATCCTTTGCTTTTTTGACACATAAAACGGAAATATAAAAAAACACGCCCCCGGTCACAGCCAGTATCACAAGAGAAGACACAGACGGCATATTGCCGAAGGATGCGGTCCTGATGGATGTGGACGCATGGGTCAGGGGCAGAAAATAAATGGCTTTCTGGGCCCAGGCCGGAAAATTTTCCACAGGGAAAAACGTGCCACCTAAAAATGCCATGGGCGTGATCACAAAACTGGTCACAAGGGTCTGGTCGGCATGGGATTTGACCAGCATGGCAAGTCCCACGGCAAGGGAGGCAAACACAAAGCTGTTGAGCATGACAGCCAGCCAGAACCAGACATTACAGGAAATCACAACCCCGAATAAAAGACCCAGAACCAGAATGACCAGGATAGCCAGGATGGCCCTTGTCATCCCGGCCAGGACTTCGCCGATCACATAGGACAGATCGCTGACCGGTGCAGCCTGGATCTCTTCAAAAATATGCCAGTAAAACCGGGCGATATTGATTTCGCTGGAAATGGCAAAGGCCTGGGTCATGCTGCTCATGGCAATCAGGCCCGGGATGAGAAATTCCATATAAGAGTGACCCTGCACAGTCACATGCTTTCCCATGGCATACCCGAAAGCAATCAAATAGAGCAGCGGGGATACGGACCAGGAGGGAACAAGCCGGGTCAACCGCCGCCGTAATATCAATATTTCCCTGTAATAAACTGCTGATGCACCGTGTATCATTGTACTTTTTTCCCTGTTAATGCCAGAAAAGAATCCTCAAGATTGACCCGCCGCAGGGTAAAGCTGTCTTTTTGGGCGGCAATATAGTCATTGGCCTCTTTCCGGTCGTTAAAATAAAGTGTTTCCATGTCATCTTCCTTCAGGCGGTCCAGAGCCCAGGTTCCCTGTTGTTTCATCAGACTTTCCGGCGTATCCACCACCACAATGGCCCCTTTGTCAATAAAGGCCACTCGGCCTGCAAGGAACTCAGCTTCTTCAATATAATGGGTGGTCAGAAAAATGGTGGTGCCGTTCTGCTGGATTTTTTTAATGAGCGCCCAGATCTTGCGGCGCATGCCTGCGTCAAGCCCCACTGTGGGTTCGTCCAGAAACAGGATGGCCGGAGAATGCAGCAGTGCCCTTGCAATCATGAGCCGCCGCTTCATGCCGCCCGACAGGTTCTTGACCAGGGTTGCCTTGCGGTCGCCCATCTCCACATAATCAAGCAGCTCTTCAATCCTGGACATTCTTTGTTCTTTGTTCATCCTGAAAAGCCTGCCGTGAATGTTTAAATTCTCAACAACGGACAATTCCCGGTCAAGATTGATGGACTGGGGCACAAGCCCGCACTGCCTGCGGCTGTCAATTCCCGGGGTGTTCACATCAAATCCGTTAAGCCGCACGGTTCCGGAGTCCAGTTTGGTCAAGCCTGTCAATATCCGTATGGTGGTGGTCTTGCCGGCACCGTTGGGGCCCAGGAATGCAAAAAGTTCTCCCTTGTCCACCTGGAGGTTGACATCCTTGAGCGCCTGGGTGGATTTATAGGTTTTATTGAGATTGAGTACCTGAATCATGATGAAAATCCTGTGGCTTTTGTCCGGTTTCGCATGGCAGACACATCGGTTACAATATCTTGCAGCGGCTGACGCCTGACCCTGTGGGGCAATGCCAGGGACGCTGCCTTTTCAATATCCTTTGATTCAACCTGTGTCCTGCCGTCAAAAGCGGCCAGGGTTTTGGCGGTCTTTAGGATAATGATATCACCCCTGTGTCCGTCCACGCCCACATCCAGGCAATATGATGCAATTTCATAAAGCCTGGGGCGTTCGCAGATGACATCCGGGTAAAGCGTTTTTGCCAGTTTGATTTTTTCCACAAGTTTCTGGGAATCGTCTTCCCATTGTTTGACAAAGGCTTCCGGGTCTTCATCAAAGCTTATGCGCCGTTCCATAATAGCCACCCTGTCGTCAGGATCCAAAATTCCGGTCACATTGACACAAAGCCCGAACCGGTCCAGAAGCTGGGGCCGCAGCTCGCCTTCTTCAGGATTCATGGTGCCCACCAGGGTGAACCGTGCAGGATGGGAAAAAGAGATGCCTTCGCGTTCAATGGTATTCACCCCCATGGCTGCAGAATCCAGCAGCACATCCACCACATGGTCGTCTAAAAGATTCACCTCATCCACGTAAAGAATGCCCCGGTGAGCCGCAGCAAGGATGCCGGGTTCCACCTGTTTTTCTCCTTTTTTCAGGGCCTGCTCCATATCCATTGTTCCCACCACCCGGTCTTCAGTGGCCCCTACAGGCAGTTCAATCACCCTTATGCCTTCCATCACGGTTTCAAGGACCTGGCCAGGCTTCCGGATGTTTCCCAGGATGATATCCCGGCACTCGGTGCGGACGCAGTCCATGCAGACAGCATGTTTGCCTTTGGGATCATGCTGGAACGGACAATCCTTCACCTTTTCAATTTCCGGCAAAATCCGGGCCAGGGCACGGACAGCCGTAGACTTTGCCGTTCCCTTTTCCCCCCGGATCAGCACGCCTGAAAGGGTCGGATTGATAATATTGAGTATCAGTGCCAGTTTCATCTCTTCCTGGCCCTGGATGGCCATAAAGGGATAGACAATCTTTTTTTTCAAAACAAATCTCCTCTTGCTATATCGATCAATTGGTTGACTTTAAGATCTTGTATTTTACAATATTCCGCGTTCAGGTTGGCGGCAAGTTTTTGCGCCAGGCCGAATGAAACCGCCCCCTGGCTTTCAGAATCCACCACGATAAACTGTATTCTTGGTTCAAGGGCCATCTTCTCTGCCAGGTCAAGAACCTCCTGAAACGGTTTCTTATTCCCCAAAGCCACATTGCCCCTGCCGTCGGTAATGATAATGGCAATGGGCCTTGCTTCAGGCTCCCGGAGAAGATGGTTGCGCAACAGTTCAAATCCCTTGACAAGCCCTGATGACAACGGCGTTTTCCCGCCCACAGGCATTTCTTCCAATAATTTGCCGGCAAGCTCCACAGACGAGGTGGGCGGCAGGTTGACAAAAGCCTGTTCTTTCCTGAAGGTCACCATGGCGACCTTGTCCCGTTTCTGATAAGCATCTAAAAGAAGCGACATGATGGCCCCTTTTGAGGCCTTCATCCGTCCCCTGGCACCCATGGAAGCACTGGCATCCACAATAAAGAGCAGAAAATTGCCAATGCGCTTTTCCCTGATTTTTTCCCGGATATCCTGATTTTTAAGGATAACTGCCATGGCGCTGCCGCTGTCTTTTCTCTGAATCTGAAAAGGGGCTGCCGCCCTCAAGGTAGCGTCAAAGGCAATATCATTACTGCCTTTAGGGGTGGTGCTTCTCACATACCTGCCCTGTTTTGCAGCCGTCCTGGACCGGGAACGTTTGCCTGATCCCCTTCGAAATATCTGATCCTTGGGAGAGACAAATTTTTTCACCTTAAAGGTTTCTCCCACCTCAAATATTTTTTCCAGCACATCTTTTTTGTCCTGTTCCTGATTTTCCCCACGGGGTTCAGGTTCTGGTGCGGGCTGTTCTTCGTCCTGCCCGTCCTGATCCTCATCCGTATTGTTTTCATCCTGTTCCTGTTCGCCATGATCATGCCTGCCCTGATCTTGCTTGTCCTGATCCTGCTCATTGGGCTCAGGCGACTCAGGCTTTTCTTTGTTTTCCTCAGGCTCATTGTTGTTGGATTCATTATTGTTATCCGGGGAATGATCAGGTGGTGGCGGCGGTGCGGGAGACTGGTCCCGTTTCCGGTGGGCCAGAGCAAACCATGCCACCTGCTTGACCTCATCCATCCCGGCTTCGACTCTGCCATGAAAAGCCGCCAAAGCCTTGGCTGTCTGTTCAATCACTAGGTCGGCCCTATGCCCGGCCACGTTGTTCTGGGCACACAGCCCGGCCACCAATGCCCTTAAGCTGTCAGGAAATTGAACCTCTTTTAAAAGCGTACGGGCCGTTGCGATCTGTTCGGATAATGCTGTATTATCAGCTTGATACTGGTTGCAGAACCCTTCGGGATCAGCATCAAAACTTTCCTTTCTAAGCATCAGAAGGATTCTTGTTTCAAGGTCTTTTTCCGATGTCACTTCCACACAAAGCCCGAACCGGTCCAGGAGCTGGGGCCGAAGTTCTCCTTCTTCAGGATTCATGGTCCCCACAAGGATAAAATCAGCATCATGACAAAAAGAGATGCCTTCCCGTTCAACCCGGTTTTCCTTTGAAGCAGACGCATCCAGGATGATATCCACGATGTGATCATCCAGAAGATTGACTTCATCCACGTACAGAATTCCCTGGTGGGCTTTGGCCAGAAGCCCCGGCTGGAATGCCCGTTTCCCGCTTTTTACGGCCAGGCTGAAATCAATGCCGCCTGCCACCCGGTCTTCTGTTGCATTCAACGGCAGGGTCACAACCTGTGTGCCGGGCAGAAGGGATGAAAGGGCCCGGACTGTGGTGGACTTTGCCGTGCCCTTTTCCCCCCGGATCAAAACGCCGCCAATTTGCGGATTGACTGCATTGAGTATCAGGGCAAGCTTGAGCTTTTCCTGTCCCACAACAGCTGAAAATGAAAAAATATGATGATGTTTCATTTATAAGATCTTCCTATGGTGATAATGCCTCTTAAAAAGGCTGTAATGATAATATTGATTCATGGGTTACCCTGTCATGCCGCTTCACTGTCCAGTACCGTTACTTCCAGGGACCTTGTCAACGGATTTTCCATAACAGCTGTATCCACTCCGTAGGCAATTTTTAAATGGGCCGGGGTCAGGACTGTTTCAGGCGACCCATTGGCCAGGATTTTTTTGTCATGAAGCAGGATCAGCTGATCGCAGAACCGGGCTGCCAGGTTCAGGTCATGAATAACCATGACCCCGGCCAGACCGTCTTTTTTGACCAAAGAGGCGGTCAGCCCAAGAATTTTCATCTGGTGTTTGATATCCAGATTTGCCGTTGGCTCATCCAGCATGAGGATCTGAGGGGTCTGGGCAAGGGCTCTGGCAATGATCACTTCCTGGCGCTGTCCCCCGCTCAGTTCACTGATCATCCTGGAACGAAACGCATGGATGCCGGTTTTTTCAATGGCTGCCTCCACAAAAGTTTTGTCCTCTTTTGTATCTGAAAAGCCAAAATTCTGGAAAGGATACCGTCCCATTGCCACCACTTCCTCTACGGTAAACAATGGCGGGATAAAAGAACTCTGGGGAACCACAGCCATGATTTTTGCAATTGTTTTGTTTGTAAGTCCCCTGATATCCTTATCCAAAAGCCGCACTTCGCCGGATTCAGGACGTTTGACACGGGTCATGATTTTAAGAAGTGTTGTTTTACCTGCACCGTTCGGCCCGATAATCCCGTAAAACCGTTGTGCGCTGATTTCAAGACTGACATTGTCAAGAACAGAAAAATCCTGGTATGAAGCGCTGATATTGAATAATTTGATCATATTTTTACCACCACCAAAGGTTACCACCATTTGACAGCTTTTTTTCTCCGTTTAAGCAGATAAACAAAATAGGGTGCCCCGATGGCTGCCGTAATAATGCCGATGGGCACTTCAGACGGCTGTGCAATAATTCTGGACAAGGTATCGCAGCAGACCAGAAAAATGGCCCCGCACAGGGCACTGGCCGGTAACAGTATTCTGTGACGGCTGCCGATAAGCATCCTTACCATATGGGGAACAATCAGACCGGCAAATCCGATAATACCTGAAACCGAAACAGCAGCCCCGGTAACAAGGGCACAGGAGATCAGCAGGATCCGTTTGATGGTTTCCACATTCAAGCCCAGATGAACAGCGGTTTCCTCGCCAAACTGAAAAATATCCAGTTCCCGCGCCAGAAGGCAGAGTATGCTGATCCCGGCTAAAATCGGCAGGATAATAATTTTGACGTCCACCCAGGTGGCCATGGCAAAAGACCCCATGAGCCACAACACCACATTCTGAAGGCTTTCCATGGAAGCTGTAATCTTTAAAAACGATACCACAGCATAAAGAAACAGCCCCACGGCAATACCTGCAAGCAGCAGTGTTTCCGTGGGCACCCGGTTGCCGGTCCTGGCAATGTTATACACAACAAAGATGGTTGCAGTGGCCCCTGTAAAGGCAAGAACCGGGATGGCAAAAGGGCCTAAGACCTTTCCGACTCCCAGAACAATGGCCAGACACGCCCCGACAGCAGCGCCCGATGACATGCCAAGCACATAGGGCTCTGCCATGGGATTTCTGAAAAGCCCCTGCATGGCCGCCCCTGAAACTGAAAGCCCCATACCGACAAGAATGGCAAGAACCACCCTGGGGGTTCTGACATCCAGAACAATCACTTCGGGAATCCGTGTCCAGTCTTTGTCTATAAGGCCGCAACCCAATTGATGCACCCATATTTTGATCACAAGCAGCGGCTTGATCACCACAGGCCCGGTCATGACCGCAAGACAGGCAGCAGCCAGAAGAGCTGTGCCAAGAAGGATAAAGATCAGAACTGTGTTTTTATTTTTCATGATTTTCTGCTTCCCTGCGGTTTTTCGTGGCAATATCATACTTTTGTATGACCATTTTATTGTGCCTTGATCTGTTCATAAATCTGTTCTGCTTTTGCCGATATGCCCAGGGTAAGATAAAGGTCTGCGGTCAGCCTGAGCTCTTCCTGGGTCATGGGGGTTAAATATCCGTAAATGATCAGGGCGGTTAACCCTTTTTCATAGTCCTGGTTGTTCAGGTGAATATGACAAAGTGCTTTCCACCATTTGGATTCAAGCATGTCTGTTTTTGTCAGAAAACCTGCATAGGCAAGCGCTTTGTCATTCATGCCCAGGGAAAAATACTGGTACAGCAGAATCTCCTGCCAGTTTTTCTGCTGGTCTTTACCGGATTTTTCAGCAAGCTGCTCAAGATAAGGCAGTGCATCCTTATACCGTTCAAGGGAAAACAGGATATTGACCAGGGTTTCTTTAAAAGACAGGGTTATGTGGTCCGGATGGGCCTTGATCAGTCTGTTAAAAATAGCCAATGCATTTTCAGGGGCTTGTGCCTGAACATGACACACTGCCGCATAATAAAGATGATCCGGGTTTTTAATGCCTGACAGGTCATATCCTTTTTCAAATGACAGGGCTGCATCAGCAAAATCATCTTTTTCATACTGGGTTATGGCCTGGTTGATCCATACTACAGCTGTAAGAGGACGTTCCTGGGCCATCATCGGAACGGGCAATATGAATGAAAGAATGATCATGATTATAAAATTTTTCATCAGTTCTCCAGCTTGAACCGTATGGTTGTCCGGGCCGTTGCTGCAACAGGGATTCCTCCAACGGTTCCGGGCTTGAACTTCCATTTTGAAACACAGTTGATCACGCTTTTGTCAAATATATTTTCAGGTTCTGCGTGAACAATACGGATCTGTTCCACATGCCCGGTTTTTGTGACAAGGAACTCAACATCAACCGATCCTTCAATGCCCCTGCGGCTTGCCCGAACCGGGTAAAGGGGCGGTATCCTCACAAGCGTGACAAGCGGTGAATCCAACTCTCCCATACTGTATCGATCTTTCAGGGCCGGCAGATCCATTGGAAGCGGCTCGATGGCCGGCATCACAAGATCTGTGGGAGCTGCCGGAAGTTTTGGATTCAGTGCAAAATCAAGTTTAAGATTCAAGTTTAAAGGTTGCGGTCTGGAGGGGGCGGTCTTTGACCCGATAATCTTTTTTTCAGGTTCTGCCGGTTTTATTTTTTCAAGTTCTTTTTCAGGAACATGGGGGTGCGCCGGTTTGATCCGGACAACCCGTACCTGTTGAATCTTATCAAGTTTATCCGGGCTGTCAGGCACGCCCTGGATCAGGCCGGGCATGAGCCCGAAAAGGCTGATATTGAGAAGAATAGACCCTGTCATGGCAAGGCCCCAGTTTTGAAGAAACCTGAAAAAAGTCATCACCCTGGTTTTATTCCCCCTGGTCCAGACTTGCAGCAATGGCCACATTTTGGGCACCGGCCAGCTTGCAGGCATCCATTACATTGATCACAAGACCGGTCAGGCTTTGTTTGTCCGCCACAATTACCACACTGCCTTCCGGGTTTTCTGCAAGCGCCCGTTCCACATTGGCACGGACCGCCCTGATATCCACGGCACGCTGGTCAATGTGGATGGTGTTGTCTTTTGTCACGCCGATCAGAATGGTGGCCCGGGCTTTGCTGACCGCTGTTGCAGCGGTGGGTCTTGAAATGTCCACGCCCGTCTCTTTGACAAAACTGGTTGTGACCAGGAAAAAAATCAATAATATAAAAACCATGTCAATCAGGGGAGCGATGTTCAGCTCAAGGTTTTTTGAATTTGCCCGTCTGGCACTTGTAATGTTGAGCATAAAAATTTCCTTATAAAAACCGGTTTAAATACATACCGGTTGCAGCAATTTTATATTTCAAGTTGTTGGCTCTTTTTGTTAAAAACCCGCTCATGTAAAGGCCGGGAATGGAGACCATGAGTCCTGTCTGGGTGGTGATCAATGCCACGGAAATTCCGCCTGCCATGGCTTTGGCATTTCCAGTGCCGAAAATGGTGATCACATCAAAGGTTTCCATCATACCGATGACAGTACCCAAAAGCCCCAGAAGCGGGGCAACGCCTGCCATCACCCGGATGGCGCCAAGATGGGTGTCAAGGGACGAAACCAGCCGGACAACGGTTTCATCAAGGATAAAACTGTCCAGGACCGGGTCATGGCTGCGGGCAGCAAGGAACTGCCTGACCAGAAGCGAGTTGATGCCCCGATAGTTTTCTTCCGGCTGCTGGTTTGCCTTTACAAGCTGCCCTGCCGTATCCCGGGAAATATTTTTAATATAAAGTCGATGCAGAACCAAAAGCCGGTTGATGATCAGGGTCCACATACAAAGGGATATAACCAGGATCGGGATCATGACAACCCCGCCTGCCTGCATATAATTTTCAATGGAAAATAAAAGCTCTTTGATCATCATGTTAGTGCCTCTGGGCCCAGGTCTTGAACACCATATTGACAAATGCCACGGATTTTTCTTCCATCCTGGAAATCTGGGTTTCAACCCTGCGGCTTAAAAGCGTGTGGGCCAGCATGACAGGGATGGCAACGGTCAGGCCCAGCATGGTGGTGACAAGCGCTTCCGAGATGCCGCCGGACATCATCCTGGGATCTGAAGTCCCGTAACAGGTGATCACATGGAATGTATTGATCATGCCTGTGACGGTTCCCAAAAGCCCCAGAAGCGGGGCTATGGCAGCCAGCATGCCAAGGGTGGATAAAAACCGTTCAATTTTCGGAATCTCACCCAAAATTGCCTCCTGAAGCGCGTTTTCCATTTCAGGCCGGGTCCTGTCTTTAAGGGCAAGGGCCGTCAGCAGTATCCTGGGTAAAAATTTATGACGCATGGCTTCAAGGTAAGTCCTGCATCCGTCCCAGTCATCGGCTATGATCAATTCTCTTAATCTGTTCATCAACTGGTCTGGATTGACCCGTCTTGTTGAAAAAAAGATCACCCTTTCAATCAGGATAAGCACAGCCAGCATCAGGATCATCAGTATGGGCCAGACAATGGCGCCGCCCTTTGGAACCTGTTCCATCAGGCTGAGTTCATGGGTCAGCTGACGGATGGCCCCGCCTTTGGTGATGTCCAGATAAACATCATTGCTTTTGCCCTGCATATAATCAATGATCTTGTCTTTAATCCTTTTGGACGGCAGTTTTGAAAGGGCAAAAAATCGCTGGCTCTGATCGGAATACAAGAGAAACCCGACCTCTTTGTCCAGCATGTAAATCCCGGTAAAATTTCCCAGAACCAGAAGGTTTGCCTCCTGTTCCCTGCCTTGACGGTCAACGATCATGCCTTTTGTGACTTTGACCTGTCCGGATGCATGCATTTCTTCAAAGAGAAGGTCGGACAAGAGCGTGATATCATCCATGGAAGGAAAATTTTCCTGGAGAATCAAAGGTTTCAGAAAGGTTTGCCGGTCCGGTGTGATACCGCTTTGAATGCTCTGAATCAAAAGAGCTTTCAAATCCTTTGCATTGATCCTGACCACACCTTCAAATTCCCGGTTTACGGCACTGGTTTTTTCAAGTTCCTGGTTAAGTTTTTGAGTTTGGGTTTTCAGGTCACGGACACGGGTTTGAATCTGTTTGTTCCCGTCCTTTAAAGCAGCAATCTGTGTTTTTAATTTGGCAATAGCGTCCTGCAACGCTTTTTTGTCATTTTTAATTAATAGCTGCTGCTCCTGCGCTTCTTTTTTGGCCTGTTTTTTTTCATCCAGGGCTTTATCCATCAACTGCTGTTGCTGCTGTTCCAATATCTTGTAATCCTGGCGCATGTCTGACTGAGCAAAAACAGAAAAACCAGTAAGGCTGACCAGGATAAAGGCAATTAAAAAAGAGTGCTTGATCATTGTTCATCTCCTTGTACAGCCAGCCGTCCCAGGGGCAGGGCTAAAAGCTGGGCAGGTTTTCTCTTTTGGCCGATCTCAACACCGGACCGGATGGCTGCAAGAGACTCTTTTTCCAGGGGTGTCCAGTTTTTTTGGGTCACGTTGTAATACGCACAGGAAGTCTGATCCAGAGACAGAAAGAAAAGACAAACCCGTCCCAGCCGGAAAATGTCGCCCAGTACCGCTTCATTGTTGATGAGCACTTTTTCCTGATAAATCTCAATGGTATTGCCGTAATCCGCCTCAATAAAAAGCGCTTCCATGACTTTACGGTATTTTTCCGCAACCGTGACTTCCGGACTTGCCAGAATTTTTTCAAGGTTTTGAAGGCGCAATGCCCGTTCCTCCTTTAAAAAAGGTGTATCATTGGAAACAAGGGTTGCAAGCCTTGCATACAGATTGTTTAAAAAAGGCAGCAGTTCTTTTTGTATCCTCACAGATTCTTGTTTCTGCTTTAAAAGCTTGAGGTTCAGGGTTTCGGCTTCAGATTCTGCGGATGAAAGCGTCTTGTTTTCAGTTGCCAGGGCTTCATGCTCGGCCTTGAGCTGATCATACAGATAGATCAGTTTTGCTTTTTCCTGTTCCCACTGATCTGTTTCTCTCTGGGTTTCCTGCCGGATTTTAACCGACTGCTCAACCGGCTGTTTGACATCTTCTGTCCTGCTGGCCTGACATTGGCCTGTTGAGGAAAATAAAAAAAGATTTCCGCAAAATGACAGGAGACCTGCCAGAATCCATACAATTGTTGTCTTTTTCTTTGAATCGTTCATGTTAATCCATTCATATGATTTAATGGTTAATGATCACCCTGTTCTGCGCCATCAAAAATTTCCGGATGAATATATCCGGCAAGTGTTCGGATCACTTCTGCGAATCTGACCACGGTGTGGAATGAATGGCCGTCAATGGTATAGATCCGGTTGTTCTTCACAGCCTTTATATCACTGAACCCGGGCCTTTGCTTAAGGGCTTTGATCCGTTCATCCTTCTGGTTTTCTTTCCAGAAGGAGACCACAATCACATCCGGATCACTGGCAATGACATATTCCGGGGACAGTTCCATATACTGGGCATTGAACTGTCCGGCAATATTAACCCCGCCAGCCAGTCCAATGAGCTCATTGATGGCGGTATTTCCCCCATAAGTGCCGTTGCGGGCTCCCCACCAGTAGTAAACCAGAGGTTTGTTTTTAATTTTTGAAGCAATCATCCGGCTTAAGGTGTCCACCTCTGTCCTGATTTTGTGCGCAAGTGCTGCGGCCTGCTTTTCCCTGCCTAAAAGTTTACCCATGCGTTTGACCTGTTCAATTCCAAAAGCGGTATTTTCAACTGAAACAAAAGCCGCATAGGGCAGACCTCTTTTTTCAAACACAGCCGTGTATTTGCCTGGTGTTTCAGATGATGCAAAAGGAATAATCAGGTCAGGATCAAGGGCAATAATTTTTTCAATATTGGGATCACTGAACCGTCCCACCCGTTCTTTTTCAAGGACAGACGGGTATCGCCTGCAGATATCCGGATAAGATGCATCAATACTGTCCACGACCCCAACAAGCTTATCTCCTGCACCCAGCTCGTAAATAGTGTCAATGGGACTTCCTGACAAAAGCACAATCCGTTCAGGCGGTTTTTCCAATACGACCTGCCTGCCGAAATCATCCGGTCCGGCAATCTGCCCTGTCCCGGCAAAACCGGCTGCGGCCAATCCTGCCATGATATAACCCATGGCAAGACAGATAACAACGTTGAACCTTATTTTTTTTCTATGCTTCATCTTAAAATTTATAAGAAGCGCCAATGCCGATATAACGCCCGTCCTGGGGATAAAAACCCGAGGTGGAAGGGGAAGTAAATCTGTTGTGGGCTTTACCTGTAGCGTTAGAGACTTTGTCCCATTCCTTGTCAAACAGGTTGGTGCAGTTCAGGTAGCATTCAAACATGCCCAGGGTCCAGGCAAGTTTCATATCAACAAAATGGGCTGAGGGCATTTCCAGGTTGTTGGTATAGTCTTCATACTGTCTGCCGAACCCGTGAACATCCAGGGACAGGATCAAAGAACCATAGGGCTTGTTCTGAAACGGATAAAAATCCACACCTGCCATATATTCATATTCAGGTACAGAATTGACTTTTTTTCCGGAAAGGTTGGTGAGGGTGGTGGTGCCGGAAGTGGGGGTAGTATAGGTCTTGGCCCATCCGGAATCCCATTCCGCGTCAATGGTGGTAAAGTTTAAGCGGTACCCTATCCATGAAATGGGCCGGCCGTCGATTTCAGCTTCTATTCCCTGATGGATGCTGTTGCCTGCGTTGCGGTATCCTTTAAAACTGGTGCCGTCATAAAAAGAAACAATCTTGTCATCGATCTGGGTGTAATAATAGATAATGGAATAATTCAAGGCCTTGTGGAGCTGGTGTTTGAACCCTGCTTCCACGGTATCGTATACTTCCGGTTTCAGGTCTTTAGCTTGTGCTTCAGCGTGGTCATACTGCATGTCATATTTGTAATATCCAATGGGCAGATAATAATTGGAATGGTTATAGGTGATAAAGAGATTGCCGTTGTCTACAATGCGCAAAGAGGGCGAAATACTCCAGTCCGGGTCGCAGTCATAGTCGGCCTTGACCGATGCCGGGACCTTGTTGGACAGTTCGTATTTGACATTATTGAGCCTGAGGCCGGTTTGCAAGCGGAACCGCTCAAGGGAAAAATCATTATTGAGGTTTGCCCCAAAAAATTTTCTGGTGCCCTCAATATCAGCCTTTTCCTTGTCAATGACCATGGCCGGGGTCAAGGCGCCGCTGTTGAACGGATAGGCTCTGACCTGGTCCACATCGTTGTATTTGTAATCCACTCCCAAAGTCAGGGTGTCGGACAGGTTACCACTCCCGAAGACCTTGCCGCCGCTGAGCTTGATGTCATACTGCTGATCATCCCGGTCATCCTGGTAGTCATCCTGTTTGGAGGCGAGAACGGGATTGTAGAAATCTTGCATCTCGGTGTAAATTTCATTATCCTGAGTATAGGTCAGACTGCCGTTGAACAGCAGGTTATTTTTGTCATAATCAAATTTTAAGCCGACATTGAACATTTCCTGATCTGTCTCCGACGGACGATATTCAAAACCACCGCCGTCGACTGTGTTGCAGGTTGCAACCGTCCTGTCACGAACAATCTGCCAGTAAGGCAGACCTGAGACATATTTGGTAAATGAATTATTATACCCTGCCAGAAAATCCAGATGACCACCGTCAAATTTGTACCCGACCTGACCGTCGGCGGTTTTGGTTTCATCGTCACTGCCGCGGTATCCGTCAGTTTCCATTTCATACGCGGAAATGCTGTAATCATATTTGCCCTTTTTCCCGGAAATACCGGCCGTGGCCTTGACCGTGTTCCATGATCCATAGTCGGCAGACACAAAGCCTTGTGTTGTATCTTCAGCAGACTTCCCGGTTTTTGTTGTAATCAAAATAACGCCCCTGGCAGCGTTCAGACCGTATTTTGATGCTGGTGGAGATTTAATAACCTCGATTTTTTCGATGTTATCCAAAGGGATCGTGTCGATCTTGCTGTATCCGTTCTGTCCGGTATTGATGGGCCGTCCGTCAACATAAATTGTCGGCCCGCCCGAAAGGCTGCTTCGTGTGCCGCGGATGCTGAAATAGGTTTTGGATCCGGCTTTCTGGTTAATAACACCGGGAATCGAAGAAATCAGCTCGGATGCTTTGATCTGGCCGCTGTTTTTAATATCCTTTTCTGTTAACACGCTGATGGAGGCATTGGTGTCCAGCAGCTTTATTTTTGATCCTGAATCCGTCACAATTACGGTATCCAGTACAGTTACGTCATCTTCTGCGGCCCAGACAGCCTGTGATAAAACCAGGCTGAATATGCTCATCAATAATATCCATTTTATTCTTTTCCTTGCCGTCATATTTTTTTCCTTCATAATTTTTAATATGGTCAATTTATTCTGCTTCCTGAATGATCTTTTTGATATCTTTCATCTTCTCGCTCCAGGATTCAACATCCTCACTGGTCATGATATCCACGGCACCTCCCTGGAAATCCCCGGTCACATCGCCCATGCGGTCTTCAAGGCAGGCTTCCGTATCCAGATAGGCCTGTTTTAAACGCTCCAACAACTCAGGATCAGGTTCCCAGATGTCCCGGCTTTCAGCCTCAAGCAACCGTCTGCCGATCTCTTCCATGGCCCAGGGATTGACCTTTTCAAACCATTCCTTCATTTCAGGGTCCAGCATAAATTTTTCAGCGATTTCATCAAAAATCCAGTTGTCCACTTCGCCGGTGGTGGCGCCGAATCCGTAAACCCGGCCGATGCGTTTGTTCAGATCGCCCGCCCCCTTATATCCGTGCTGCTTCATGCCTTCTATGTATTTGGGATTGAGCAGTTTTGCCCGGACCACCCGCCGAAGTTCGTCGGCAAAATCAGTCACCGACACATTGGCAGGGTCCCGGGTGTCGCCATAATAGGTTTTGGGCGCTTTGCCCGACAATGCTTTGGCAGCAACGGTCATGCCCCCGTAATTGCTGTAGAACCCGCAGCATTTTAAAAAATCGGTTTCATCGGAAATGTGCTTGTCAAAGGTTACCTGGACCCGTTTAAGGTTTTCCACAAGTTCAGGATGGGCCTGAACCCCAAAGGCATTGTCTCCTGAGCCATAGGCATATCCGTTCCAGAACAGATAGACATCGGCCAGATCAGACTCTGTTTTCCAGGCTGATGCATACACGGCCAGGTTGACCCCGGCTTTGTAAACGCCGGGTTGGGCACAGAAAACCCTGAAGGACAGCCGCCTGAAATCTTCCCTGTTTTCAGGGTCAAGCCCTTTTTGGACAGCCTGTTCCATAACGTGTTTTCTGACAAAATTACTTTGCTGGTCTTCATTGAGCATGGCAACAGCACAGATGGCCTCATCCACATATTTGACCGTATCCGGAAAGCAGTCACGGGTAATGCCGGATACCCGGATATTGACGTCAATCCTGGGACGGCCCAGTTCTTCAAGGGGTATGATATCAAACCCGTTAATCTGGCCGTTGGGTTTCCATTTGGGCCGCACGCCCAGAAGATGAAAAATCTGGCCGATCTGTTCCCCGTCAGACCGCATGATATCTGAAGCAAACCAGACCATGCCCACGGATTTAGGGAATCCGCCTTCTTCGTTTTTGTACCGTTCAATCAGAGCGTCGGCAAGCTTGACCCCCACCCTGCAGGCCGCTTTTGTAGGAATGCGGGTGGGATCCACATTATACAGGTTGCGGCCTGTGGGCAGGATATCCACCCGTCCTCTGGAAATAAAGCCGGACGGACCGGCCGGGACATGGCCGCCGGCCATGGCATTGAGCAGGGATTCAATTTCTCTTGAATCATTGATACGGCTTGCTGCGTCCAGAACCAGGTCTGAAAACCCCTGGAACCGTTTGAAAAGATCCTTTTCCGGCAGGCTCCCGGATTCGGTGATTAAAATGGTTTCAAGATCTTCATGTTCAATAATCCTGAAAATAATTTCTTTTGCTGTCCGGTCCGACTCAAACAGGAGATCTGAATATGGCGTGTTGGATTTTCCATACCCGCCCGGATTTTTGAGCGCGTCAAAAATATCTTCTCCCCAGAGATCAAAAACAAGTCTTCTGGTATTGAATTCATTATTGGTATCAAACCGTAAAATCGTGTTGATGTACTCGGCCAAATCATCTTTTTGGGGAATGTCACCGAACGTGTGCATGCCGACGGCTGTCTGGCTGTTTTTTACCGATGATATCAGTGCGTGGCAGCGTTCTGCCACAGCCTCAAAATTTTTGGGAAAACAGGCATCCACTTCTTTTCTCAAATTATTTTTATCAATGGCCTCATGGATCAGGTGTTCAAGCTGGTGGGCCCTTGCAGGATCTGTGGTCTTTGCCTGGGAATATTGATTTAGCAGGTCTTCAAGATCCTTAAGCCCTTCATAGGTGTCTGAAATGGTGAGCATGGCCTGGAGATGATTCACAGTGACGGCATAGCTGCGCCGTTTGGCAACCACCCCTTCAGCCGGGTTGTCGGAATTGTAGATATACAGGTGCGGCAGCCTGCCGATGGCAATTTCCGGCCAGCAGGCGCCTGACAGGCCTGCGCCCTTGCCCGGAAGCCATTCCAGGTTCCCGTGGGTTCCCACATGGATAATGACATCAGCCTTGAATATTTTTTCCATGTACATGTAAGTGGCAATGTACTGGTGGGGCGGCGGAATATCAGGATCATGGAGAATCTTGCAGACCTGGCCGTCGCACCGGCTGCCCGCGCACCCTCGTTTGGGCTGCATGATCACATTGACGTTTCCGAAATTCAATCCTGTGATCACCAGTTTTCCGTCATATACCATGCTCGGGGGCACCCCGTTCATTTCCTGTCCCGGCGGACGGCCCCATCCTTGAATCATTTCATCCTGAGCTTTTTGAGGAAGCGCATCAAACCATTGGCTGTATATGTCATTGTCCAGCAGGGCCATGTGCCCGTTTTTGCTGATGATCTCATCCACAGTGGTCCAGCGGAATTCTGCAATGGCTTTTCGTTCAAGAAAGAGCTGCATTAACTCTTCACCAGAATCCGGGATATCCCTGACATCATAGCCCTGCCCTGCCATCTCCTTCATGATTCCGACAACGCTCTGCCCGGAATCAAGGCCTGCAGCGCCCCCGATATTGGCCTCAAGGCCCGCGCATTCATTCTTGTGAAAAATAAAAACTACCTTTCTGTTTTCAGGGCTTTTTTGACCAAGCCGGATGTAATTCGTCACCCGGTCTGCCAGGTATTCAACCCGTTCCGGGATAACTTCACGGATTTCAAAACCGGTATCGGTTTTTTCATCTGTTATTTTGCGGCTGGCCGCCACCATCACCGGCTCGATATTGCCTTCAAATTCTGGCATGGCAATGCCGAAACTCACCTCTGCCGTCAACCCTTGAGGATCCTGCTCCCATTCTTCTACAGACCTGGAATAAGAAACCAAAGGCTTGAACACCGGCACATTGAGTTTTTTAAACAATGCCACGCTCTGGGTTGCAACACCGGTTTCACTGATATCTTTATTCTTATCGCGGCCCAGAAAAAAATAATGCAGATTGATCAGGGCCTGAATAATGGGCTTTCCCTGCTTGTCAAAAAAATAAGCCTCAGCCGTTTTTACAGGCCCGAGCGACCCTGCCTCAGGATCTGGTGTTCCATTGCAGAACACCGGCAGCACATTAAGGCCTCTTTTTTGAAACGCCTTGATCAATGCCTCTTCAAGGCAGGCATCCCCGTTGGTAAAACTGTGCCTGGAAAAAAGAATGCCCACGGTGGCATCCTGGTCAAACGGATGAATTGCCGCAAAATCTTCAATGGTATCATATACCTGACGATCAGGCGGCAATAAAATCCCCTGCCAGGGCATGGGAACCGGGTCCTGAGTGTTGATTTCAGGCTGCAGAAAATGGGCTGTAAATTCCAGAAGCCGTCTATAATTTTCAGGCCCTCCTTCTGCCATGTAACCATAGGCTCTTGCACAGTCTGCCGGTGAAACCGTGGCGCAAAGCCCCCAGTGGGTCGGGTCAAAAGACACGGTTACAATAACAGCATCTTTATTGATCTCATCTATTCTTGCCCTGATTTCTTCAAAAAAAGCATCATGGGTCCAGTAAAAAAGAACCGCATCAGCTGTTTTTGCAGCCTTGAAAAAAGCTTCAAGCACATCTGAATCATTGTTGATTTCTTTTTGAGAAAAAATTGTCAAATCCACATAAAGGCTTTCTTTTGCCGCTTTTATAAATGCAGGCAGGTATGACCCCCACATGATGGATACAACATTTGTTTTTTTATTCTCAGTCATGGCTGACCTCTTTTTATTTAAACTTCACTGATTTTCAGGCAATGATCTGTAGACTGGCATGAGAATACCGATAAACCCATGATGATTGACGCAATTTTATCATGGTGATATAAGAAGGGTTCAGGTCCCCTGAATATCAATTGGATATCAGGAGACTTCCCCGGAAGACAGCATGTTTCTTTGACCGGATCTGTGCTGTCTTCCTATTTTTATATTAAAAATCTGTATATTCCCTTTTTAAACAGCCTGCATTTCTCCCAATAAAAAAAGCCAGGAGTCCAAAATAGAATTCTTTCTATCAGGCCTTCCTGGCTTATATTCAATTATTAATTTTTTACTGCTATATTTTTTACTGCAATTTCTATTGCATTTTGCAAAAAGTAATACTGGATTCAGAATCCCTTGTCAAGGTTATTTCTATTTTAAAAAAGCATTAAGCCGCTTTTATATTTTGGGGTCCCTCTTTAACCAGGCTGCCGTCAGCCAGTTTTCCAAAATATTTCTTCACATGCCCAATGGCCTGCATTGAGTTATTCTATGGAACTTGGCTTTCATATATTAATTATCGATTAGATTTTAAAAAATATATATGAAAAAAATATTCAGGCTAATGGTGGGGTAAATATACTAATATTTTTTCGAGGATAAGATAAAATGGTTAAAAACTTTTTTGCCGGCCGATGGGGTATTATCTGTGTAGGCGCGGTTATCGGTATTTTAGCAGGGGTCCTGCAGAAAATAGGGAACCCGGGAAACATGGGGATCTGTGTGGCATGCTTTGAAAGGGATATAGCAGGTGCTATAGGACTTCACAGGGCAGGCGTGGTGCAATATCTGCGTCCGGAGATTATTGGTTTTGTTCTAGGCGCTTTAATTGCTGCATTCAGTTTTAAGGAATTTAAACCCCGTAGCGGATCTGCACCCATTGTCCGGTTTGTTCTGGGTGTTTTTGCCATGATCGGAGCCCTGGTTTTTTTAGGCTGCCCCTGGC
>Ga0180009_10001413_pt1 | contig 29485 bp, 37 predicted proteins | sample OS_PC_MetaG_FD_123537 | JGI IMG/M metagenome (GOLD analysis project Ga0180009, IMG submission 123537) | Groundwater microbial communities from the Aspo Hard Rock Laboratory (HRL) deep subsurface site, Sweden - OS_PC_MetaG | ecosystem: Environmental > Aquatic > Deep subsurface > Groundwater...
ACGGCTACTTTGCCGATGCGGCAATAACCGTAGCGGTGGGCAAGGTTAGTAAAGAGGCCCGGCGTCTTATGGAGGTCACAAAAGGCTGTCTTGATAAGGCGATTAGCGTGGCCAAAGCCGGCAATCATCTTTCTGATATATCTTTTGCCGTACAAGAGCATGCTGAGGCTGCGGGCTTTTCTGTAGTGCGGGATTTTGTCGGTCATGGCATCGGATCGGCGCTTCACGAAGAACCGCAAATACCAAATTTTGGCAAGCCCGGCCGAGGCGTGAAGCTTGAGCCAGGAATGGTGTTAGCGATTGAGCCAATGATCAACGCTGGTGGTTATGAAGTAGAAATCTTAAAAAACGGTTGGACCGCGGTGACTAAAGATAGAAAACTTTCTGCTCATTTTGAACATGATATCTATATTACGAAAAAAAAAGCAGAAGTTTTAACGCTTTGAAATAAAAAATACAAATATGGCCAAAGAAGAAGGTATTCAGGTTGAAGGCACAATTTTAGAGACCTTACCCAATGCTATGTTTCGGGTAGAGCTTGAAAATGGGCATAAGGTTTTAGCCCATGTTTCGGGTAAGATGCGGATGCATTTTATTAGAATTTTACCGGGAGATAAAGTTACATTAGAACTTTCTCCCTATGATTTAACCAGAGGCCGCATTATTTATAGAGGGAAATAAGATGAAGGTTCGTTCGAGTGTTCGCCGGGTATGTGAAAACTGTCGTATTATAAGAAGAAAGAATGTTGTCCGAGTTATCTGCAAAAATCCCAAACACAAGCAGAAACAGGGATAGGAGGATACTGTGCCCAGAATTGCTGGAATTGATTTACCCAAAGAAAAAAGAATAGAGATTTCCTTGACTTATTTATATGGTATTAGCCGTGCGCTTTCAAATAAAATACTGGCTACGGCGAGAATCGATCCCAATACCCGTGCCAAGGATTTAACCGAAGAAGAAGTCTCCCGGATTACGGCGGTGATCCAAAAGGATTATCAGGTAGAAGGAGACCTAAGAAGAGAAATTTCTCAGAATATAAAAAGGCTTATGGAGATCGGAACTTACCGCGGAATGCGCCATAAACGGGGGCTGCCGGTTCGTGGACAACGGACAAAGACCAATGCCCGTACACGCAAAGGACCCCGGCGTAATATCGGTAGAAAAACGTAGATTTTAATTAGGAGGAATTGTGGCTAAAAAGAAAAAGACTAAAACTCGTAAAAAGATAGTAAGAAATGTCACCGAAGGCATAGCGCATATTCAAGCGACATTTAATAATACAATTATTACAATTACCGATTTAAAAGGTAATACTGTTTCCTGGGCCAGTGCCGGGACAAGTGGATTTAAAGGCTCAAGAAAATCTACGCCCTTTGCCGCCCAGATCGCCGCGACTAATGCCGCGAAATCCGCCCGGGATTCAGGCATGAAGGAAATAGCGGTTTTTGTAAAAGGTCCGGGTTCGGGTCGAGAATCTGCAATCAGGGCTCTGCAGGCAGCAGGCTTACAGATAAATTTAATCAAAGATGTAACCCCGATTCCTCATAACGGGTGTCGTCCCCCGAAAAGAAGAAGGGTGTAATTCAGACAAAAAAGAATAACGATATTATAAGGTAGGAGTTGGAGGAATAATGGCAAGATATACTGGACCATCTTGTAGAATGTGTAGAAGAGAAGGGGCAAAGTTGTTTTTAAAAGGACAACGTTGCAACACAGAAAAGTGTTCGTTCAACCGGCGTAGTTATGCCCCTGGTCAACATGGCAAGGGACGTCGGATGAAGGTATCTGATTATGGCTTACAGTTAAGAGAGAAACAAAAAGTCAAAAGAATATATGGTGTATTAGAACGCCAGTTTAGAAGATATTTTCATGAAGCCGACAGGGCCCAAGGAGTTACAGGTGAAATATTATTGCAGATCTTAGAAAGGAGACTTGATAACGTAATATTTCGCAGTGGGTTTGCGGTTTCTCTGGCGCAGGCCCGACAGTTTGTCCGTTATGGACACGTGCTGGTTAATGGGCATCGGGTAGATATCCCTTCTTATCAAGTAGCCCAACAGGAGAAGATTGAGATGCGGACTAAGGAAAAACTCGCTAAACTGTTAAAAGAGAACCTAGAAGTTACTAAAGATAGGATTATTCCAGCTTGGTTAAAGGTCGATTCTGCACATCTAAAGGCAGAAGTAGTGGCCTTGCCGAAGCGAGAACAGGTTCCGTTCCCAGTACAGGAACAGTTAATTGTAGAATTATATTCTAAATAATTTTATTTATTCTGGTAGTGTTAAGGAGGTATTTATGAGCGCACGGTGGAAAGATTTTCAAATGCCGAAAAATATTATTTGTGATGAAGGGACATTAACCAATACTTACGGGAAATTTGTTGCTGACCCTTTTGAGCGGGGTTATGGCAATACAATCGGCAATACATTAAGACGGGTGTTGCTTTCTTCGATTGAAGGGGCGGCTGTAACGTCTGTAAAGATTGAAAGTGTATTACACGAGTTTTCTACAGTAGAGGGAGTTGTAGAAGATGTTGCTCAGATTATATTGAACTTAAAAAGACTGGTTTTAAAAGTTCATGGGGCGACACCGAAGACAGTGTTTATTAAGGCGGAGAGGAAAAAAGAAGTTACCGGTGCGGATTTGATTGTTGATGAAACAGTAGAGGTGGTAAACCCTGATCTGCATATTGCTACCCTATCCAAGGGGGGAAAGCTGAACATGGAGCTTACCATAACCAAAGGTCGCGGGTATGTTCCCGCGGAAAGATTTAAAGATGATAATAAAACTATTGGTGCGATTAATGTCGATGCAATTTATACACCGGTAACAAAAGTAAATTTTAATGTAGAGAATGCACGTGTCGGTCAGATCACAGACTATGACAGGTTGATTCTTGAGATATGGACAAACGGCAGCATTCAGCCCAAGGATGCCTTGTTGCATGCGGCAAATATTTCACAAAGACACCTAGATATATTCATGAAATTCGGGCATATTGAGGAAGAGGAGATTGAAGAGGAAAAACCGGATGTGGATGAGGAGCTGCTTGAGAAACTAAAAATGCCGGTTAGCGAATTGGATCTATCCGTACGCAGTGCAAATTGCTTAAAAGAAGCCCGCATTAAGGTAGTCGGAGAGCTGGTAAGAAGGACCGAGCTTGAAATGCTAAAGTATCGTAATTTCGGCAAGAAGTCTTTAGCTGAGATAAACGGCATTTTGCAGGTGATGGGATTATCTTTTGGCATGAGGATAGACGATAATATAAAGAAAAAAGGATAAGGATATGCGTCACAGAAAAAACAGTAAAAGATTAAGCAGGCAGAGTGCTCACAGGAAAGCAGTTTTAAAAAATATTGTTAAGAGCTTTATTGAACAAGAGAGAATTACGACAACCTTAACTCTGGCTAAGGAGTCAAGACGCATTGCCGAAAAACTCATTACTTTGGCCAAGCGTAATAACCCGGGAGCGCGACGTCAGGCATTCCGCGTGCTTTGCGATCGGGATCTGGTGAAGATATTATTTACAGATCTAGCGCCGAGATTTAACAGCCGGCTTGGTGGTTATACGCGCATCGTACATTTAGGACAAAGACTTGGTGATAACGCCAAGCTTGCAATTTTAGAATTAACCGAGCTTAAAAAAGAAGAGAAAAAGCCTAAAACCCAGAAGAAGACAAAAAAAGAAGCCAAGAACAAAGAAGAAGTAAAAGAAAGACCTCAAATTGCTGAGGCTCAGGTAGTGAAAGAGAAAGAGGCGCCAAAAGTAAAGAAACAAGAAATACCGCCAAAGTCGGAACAGACAGATAAAACAACAAAGGCAGATAAAAAAGAAGACCAGAAGGGATTTTTAGGTGGTTTAAGAAAGTTTCTGAAAAAGCAGGATAAAGTAGAATAAACAATGACATGAAGCTCGCCTTGCGTGTTGAAAGTTTATCGTCATCGCCAACTTTAGCGATTACAAGTCGTGCCAAACAACTAAAAAAAGATGGCGTAGATGTAGTTAGTTTTGGTGCGGGAGAGCCTGACTTTGATACCCCGCAGTATATAAAAGATGCCGCAGTAAAAGCAATCCAAGACGGTTTTACCAAATACACCCCTTCTACCGGTACCCCGCAGTTAAAGAATGCAATCTGTGAAAAACTAAAACGAGATAATGAGCTTAGTTATGAACCGTCTCAGATTATTGTTGGTACCGGAGCAAAACATTCCCTATACAGTATATTTCAGGTTATCTGCGATCAAGGGGATGAGGTGATTATCCCTGCCCCATATTGGGTATCGTATCCGCAGATGGTACGAGTTGCCCAGGGGATACCTGTATTTATAAAAACAGAAGAAAATAATAATTTTAAGATTACCGCTTACCAGCTTAAAGCCGCAATCACAAAGAAGACAAAGGCGTTAATCATTAATTCTCCGTCTAATCCCACAGGTTGTGTTTATACAAAAAAAGAACTTGAAGAAATTGCGGCAATTGCCGTAAGGCATAAGATTATAGTTATTAGCGACGAAATCTATGAAAAGCTCATTTACGATAATGCGGATCATTTTTCTATTGCCGCCTTATCAGATAAGATTAGCGATCTTACCTTTACGGTTAACGGTCTTTCCAAGGCGTATTCTATGACCGGTTGGCGGATTGGATATCTTGCCGGGCCTAAAGATGCAGTTAAGAAAATAGCCAATTTACAAGATCATTCTACATCGTGCCCGAACTCAATTGCCCAGGCAGCTGCGGTTTGCGCCTTAACCCAAGGTGATGACTCGATAAATACTATGCGAGGGGAATTTTTAAAACGCAGAAATTATCTAGTGAAACGCATCGGCGATATAAATAAGCTTAGCGTGATTAAGCCTCAAGGTGCTTTTTATGCCTTTTGCAATATATCTAAAACCGGGCTTGATTCTGTATCCTTTGCCAATCGACTTTTGGATGATGTGCAGGTAGCTGTAATCCCGGGGATTGGCTTTGGCGATGATCGGTTTATCCGGCTTAGTTTTGCTACAGGTATGGAGCAGATAACTAAAGGCTTGGATCGAATCGAAGCGTGGATAAAGAAGTTATAATAATATATAACTTCTAAATGAGTTAAAATTGGAGAATTAAACTTGCCGAAACACACCGTTACATTTATTCCCGGAGATGGTATTGGTCCTGAGGTATCTTTGGCCGCACGCCGCTGTATTGAAGCGACCGGCGTAGATATTAAATTTGAAAAAGTGATTGCCGGGCCAGAAGCCCTTGAAAAAACAGGCAGTTTGCTACCGGATTCTGTTTTAGAGTCCATCAAGAAAAACAAGGTAGCGATTAAGGGGCCGATAACGACACCCGTAGGTAGCGGGTTTCGTTCGATTAATGTTGCCTTGCGCAAGGCCCTTGATCTTTATGCTTGTGTTAGGCCGTGCAAGTCGTATGAGGGGGTAAGGTCAAGGTATAAAAATATCGACCTTGTGGTTGTACGGGAAAATACAGAAGATTTATATGCAGGGGTTGAATTTGAACAAGGTCAATCTCAGACTAATAAATTGATTAAAAATATTAACACATTGGCTAAAAGTAATATACGCAATGATTCGGGTATTAGCATAAAGCCGATATCTATTTCCGGTACAAAACAAATAGTTAAGTTTGCCTTTGAATATGCCTTGACGCATAAACGCCGCAAAGTAACTGCGGTGCATAAGGCAAATATCATGAAACACACAGACGGCCTGTTCCTGAAAATGGCACAGGAAGTAGCTAAGGATTATGAAGGCAAGATCGAGTTTGAGGATAGAATAGTTGATAATATGTGCATGCAGCTTGTGCAAAAGCCGGAACTCTATGATGTGCTTGTTCTGCCGAATTTGTACGGTGATATAATTTCCGATTTATGCGCTGGTCTTGTCGGTGGCCTGGGTGTGGCACCAGGCGCAAATATCGGAGAACGCGGGGCATTGTTTGAAGCAACGCACGGCAGCGCGCCTAAATATAAAGGCAAGAACAAGGTAAACCCTGTGGCCATGATTTTATCGGGCGTACTTATGCTTGATTATCTAAAGGAAAAAAAAGCAGCTAAGCTTTTAGAAGATGCGGTAGCCTGTGTAATTAAAGAGGGTAAAGATGTGACCTATGATTTTAAACCTGATCGTAACGATCCATCGGCAGTCGGTACAAAAGAGATGGCGGATGCGATTATTAAAAAGATAAAAGAAAAGCTATGAAAGTATCGATAATTGGCGTAGGAAATGTTGGCGGTACCTTAGCACAGCGGATTGCAGAGGCTGATCTTGCCGATGTAGTAATGGTAGATATTGCCGGAGGCATAGCCAGTGGCAAATCTTTGGATTTAAAAGATGCCAAATCTATTATTGGACATACTCGCAGAATAGAAGGTACCACAGATTATAAAAAGATTGCCGGTTCCGGTATTGTAGTTGTACCGGCGGGTCTACCGCGGCAGCCGGGGATGAGCCGAGAGGATCTTTTGAAAAAAAATGTTTCTATTGTAAAACAGGTGATAAACAAGGTTGCGAAATATGCACCCGGTGCTATCCTGCTTATGGTCACTAATCCCTTGGATATCCTTACCTATATCGCCTTAAAGGAAAGTAAATTTAATCCCAAGCGCGTTATCGGCATGGGCGGCGTGCTTGATTCATCAAGATTGGCCAACCTAATTGCCAAAGAGCTTAAAACTCAAGCGGCATCTGTGCAGGCTTTGGTTATCGGAGCACATGGCAAGGATATGATTCCGCTTTTGCGGTATTGTAGTGTGTCTGGTATTAGCGTGCTTGAGTTATTAAGTAAAGAGAAGCTGGATAAAATTATAGATAAAACCATAGAAAGAGGGGCTGAGATTGTTGCTCTTTTAGGTAAAGGCAGCGCCTATTATGCACCGTCGGCCGCCGCGTTTTTGATGGTCAAAGCCGTACTTAAAGACGAGAAAAAGATTGTACCTGCATCTGTGTATCTAAACGGAGAGTATGGACTGCGCGATGTTTGCGTAGGCGTGCCAATATCTTTGGGTAAAGACGGAGTAGAAGACATTATCGAATTAAAACTAACCGCTCAAGAAAAAGCAAAGCTTAATGCTTGTGCTGTTTCGATTAAAAAGACGTTATCTAATCTAGTATAAGTTGTGCCAAAAAAAACATTTCCTTTAAACCTGTCCGGAAAATTCTTACCTAAACACACAATAATATTAAAAAGCTGTGTCTTGCTGGCTACTTTTTTCCTCATTGCAGGATGCAGTAGAGATAAAAGTCTAAACCGAGAGATGGTTTTGATGGGCACGACCGTGAGAATTTCTATTGTAGAAGACTCAATAAAAATACAGCAAGCAATGGACGAAGCATTTGCGCTTTTAAAAAAGTATGATGATATGCTTAGCTTTTACAATGAATATAGCAAGCTAAGTCGTATCAATAAATACGCGGCAAAAGCGCCGCAGCCAGTTAGCGATGATATGTTTGAGATAATAAATAAGTCTCTTTACTATTGTAAAATCACAGGCGGTGCTTTTGATGTTACAGCCACCTCTTTACAGACAAAAGGTGGTTATGGTAGTATTAGGTTAGATAAACGCAGAAAGATGGTGCATTTTAAAAATCCCAAGCTAAAAATCGACTTGGGAGGAATTGCCGTTGGCTTTTGCGTGGATAAAGTAGTAGAATATTTTAACGAGCACAAAATCAATAATTTCCTTATTGATGTTGGTGGAGATGTTTTTGCTAAAGGTAAAAATAAGCAGGGAGATTTCTGGCGTATAGGAGTACGTAATCCGTTTAAGCATAATGAACTTATTGAGCAATTTGAGCTTAAAGACGAAGCCGCAACTACGTCGGGAAACTATGTAAAAAATCATATAGTTGATACAGCATTGCATCCAGTGGCAACTCAGGATATATTAAGTGTTACAGTTATTGCCAAAAAGTGCATTGAGGCAGATGTCTTAGCTACGGCATTTTTTGTGATGGGCCTTGAAAAAACAGAAATATTTTTAGAAAAGCATCCTGATATTAAAGCAATTTTTGTAATAAATAAAAATAATAAGCCGGAGCTTGTAAGAATCGGTAGTTTTTAAAAAATAAAAGGATATATAAAAATGGGACATAATCTTACTTATAAAATTCTAAAAAAGCATCTTGTAGCCGGTAAGTTAATAGCGGGTAAGGAGATTGCGATTAAAATCGATCAAACCCTGACCCAGGATGCTACGGGTACTATGGCCTATTTGCAATTTGAGTCTTTGGGATTATCGCAAGTAAAAACAGAATTGTCGGTAAGCTATGTTGACCATAATACATTGCAGCAAGGCTTTGAGAATGCCGACGATCATGGGTACTTGCAATCAGTGGCGTTAAAATACGGTATTAAATTTTCCAAAGCTGGTAATGGCATCTGTCATCAAGTGCATCTTGAACGTTTTGGTAAACCAGGTAAAACACTTTTAGGAAGTGATAGTCATACTCCAACCGGCGGCGGTATAGGCATGCTGGCTATTGGTGCGGGCGGCTTGGATGTGGCTGTGGCTATGGCTGGAGGTGCGTTTTATCTTGTAGCGCCTTGGGTAATCAAGATAAATCTAAAGGGAAAGTTGCGTCCTTGGGTGTCAGCAAAAGATGTTATTATATATATATTAAGCATTTTATCGACGAAAGGTAATGTTAATTGCGTATTGGAATATACAGGTAAAGGTGTAAAATCTCTTTCTGTGCCAGAACGTGCTACCATTGCGAACATGGGCGCAGAAACAGGGGTGACGACAAGTATTTTTCCTTCAGATGAAGTTACCCGGAAATTTCTAATAGCACAAGGGAGAAAGAAGGATTGGAAGAAATTATCCCAAGATACTGATGCTGAATATGCAAAGACCATAAATATTGATCTGTCTAAGATTGTACCTATGGTTAGTTTGCCGCATTCACCTGGCAATGTTACAACGGTTAGAGAGATTGCGGGCAAAAAAATAGATCAAGTTGAAATTGGCAGTTGTACCAATTCATCGTTACGGGATTTGATGATAGTGGGGGGCATTTTAAAGGGGAAGAAAGTGCATCCTGATGTTTCTTTAGCGGTTGCCCCTGGATCTAAACAAGTGTTTTCAATGATCGCTAAAAACGGTACATTAAAAGACTTGATTGATAGCGGAGCCAGAATCACAGAAAGTGCTTGTGGATTTTGTATTGGTTTAGGGCAAGCACCCAAATCCAATGCCGTAACTGTGCGTACAAGTAACCGCAACTTTAAAGGCCGCAGTGGCACAGAATCAGCTAAGATATATCTAGTATCACCTGAGACAGCAGCGCTATCGGCAATTGCCGGAAAATTCATTGATCCTAAAAACAAAAAATATCGCGATTTCCCGAGAATAAAATTGCCGGCTAGGTTTGATATTGATGATAGTATGATTATAAAAGCAAAAGCAGTTTTAAAGACAAAAATATATCGGGGCCCTAATATCGGCGAGCCGCCCAAAAATACTAAGCTGGCGGATAAATTAAAAGGTGTTGTGGCGATTAAAGTTAAAGATAAGATTACAACCGATCATATTGTGCCAGCGGGCAGTTATCTTAAATATCGATCGAACATAAAAAAATATTCTGAGTTTGTATTTAAGGGCGTAGATTCTGATTTTGCAGATCGTGCCCTTAAATTAAAAAAGAACAAAAAAGATGTGTTTATCGTTGCCGGGCAAAGCTATGGTCAAGGCTCAAGCCGGGAACATGCGGCAATATGCCCCATGTATTTAGGGGTGAAGGCGGTTTTGGCCAACTCGTTTGAACGCATTCATGCCGCAAATTTAATTAATTTTGGGATACTGCCGCTTATTTTTGTTAAAGGCAGCGATTATCACAAAATTAATAAAGGAGATAGTATTACTATTTCTGATATCAAAAATTGTTTTAAAAAGAATAAAGAGATAATTGTTGTAAATAAGACAAGAAATTTGAAGATAAAGATGAAATATAATCTAAGTGCTCGCCAAAAAGAAATTATAAAGGCGGGTGGCCTTTTGAATTTTACAAAAAATAAGAAAAAATGAAAGTAACGGTTAATTATCTAGAAGGTTGGAAGTTTGAATCTGTTTGTGGAGATCATAAGGTAACTGTTGATTTACCGACGAGCTCTGGCGGTAAAGATGAAGCCCCTACCCCGCCACAATATTTTCTTACAAGTTTGGCTAGCTGCGTGGGAGTATATGTAGTCAGCTATTGTGAAAGTGCGCGATTAGATGCCAAAGGTATGCAGATAAGTATAACTGCAGATAAAATATCTCATCCAAATCGTATAGATAATATAAAGATTGATATTACACTGCCCAATGCGCAGGTAGGGAAAAGAAAAGAGGCGCTATTATCAGTTGCGAAAAATTGTCTTATTCATAATACAATGTTGCATCATCCAAAAATGGATATTAATTTAGTAAGCGAATAGATGAAAATAAAAGTCAGAAAGATAACTAAGAATAATTTTAAAAAATATGGCTGGGTTATAGAATGGCAGGGCCCGCAAACGAAAAAGAGTGAAAATCAGTTCCGGATTGTAGTAAATGAAAATAAAGTTAGGGGATGGCGGATTGCCTATCTGATTGTCCGGGATAAGAAAATAGATAGATTAGAACAGCATCCGCGTTCGATGGAGAGTTTTGAACCCGTAAAAGGAAAAGCCATTCTTTATGTATCCAGCCAAAAAAAACCGCAGCAAATTGAGGCATTTAGCCTTACCAAACCAATAATCCTCAAAAAAGGCATTTGGCATGGAATTATCAGCGTTAGCAAAGAAGCGCATGTAAAGATAACTGAGAATAACGATGTTATATGTGTATATGTAGCGTGGGATATTTAGAAGAATTTTCATCATAACCTATTTTATATCAATAAGTTGAGATATAAACCCTCCTGACCTGAGATTTAAAACTAATCTTTCCTTGCGAAGACCATTTTCTTATGGTATACTTTAACAATTTTTAATTTAAAGCATAACTTCAAACTTGAAAGACAGTTATAGCATGAAAAATACTAAAATATTGCTTAATTTTCTTAGCATATTACTTATCCAGGCGTTGATAGGTAATCTTGTCTTGGCTGCGGATAATTTTATTGCAGATTATTCTTTAAAAGATAACGTTTCTACTTTATCCCCTCAAATTAATATCCACATAAACGCCTTTCAGCAAGCGTACGAAACATATATACATACTGATGAGTCCACTATTGATAAAGTTAAACTTTCTACTATAATCACAGCTCCGGAATCATCCATTGATCTGCAAAGCGGAAATGGTTTTGCATCCGTAGGAGTTCCGCTTAACTCTGATTTATATATAAAGATTGCCGAAAGTAAAGGAGGGAAAGTAAACCTGGTCTATGATGAAGAGCAATGGCAGGACTTTTTAAGGCAAAATCGATTACATCCAACCACAGTTGGTTCTTGTGATCTTGATTTAAATATGTGGATTTTTGCTATAACAGATGAAAGAGGTTTATATGAACGCACAGCGCATGAAGCACTGCATATCGGACATCTTGCTGCTTATAGAAGCAAGCGGGAATTTGATCGGGAAATAAGCTTTATCCAAGACTTTAATATTATCGCAAGCTATCTCCACTTTTCTCAAGATATAGAGTTATCGAATATGTTCAGGGAAATCCAAAGCATATTGACGTTTAAGTATAATTATATTGGTGTCGTAATAAATGATTTCATGAGAGGAAATATAAGTAAGTCTGAAGCAGAGGAGTTAATCCTGAAGTTTTTTGATGGTCAGTTGCCGCCGTTTTTATATGTAGCTAAACAGACCAATTTCAAACTCGATTTCGATCTAAAAAAGAAAGCATTATTTAACTTAACTGGCGAACAATTAAGAAATATAATTATTGAATATCGAAACCCGCCGTTTATTATTGCTTCTGAGTTTTTTGCCTGGAGTTATCATCGTTTGGCCAAGAAAGCATATTATGGAATTTGTGCCGAAGAAAAGAACAAACAGTATCCAACTTATGTTGCGGAAAAACTAACACTGTTAATGGATAAATTTCTAGCTAGACTATTTACTTCTAATTTACCGGCAGCAGTCCATGCGCAACACAGATTAGTCGAACACTATGTAGAATTAGGATTGCCAGTTATGCTAGATAATGGAATTTATAAAAATGATGCTTTGGTTGAGCAAATAAAGAGATTGTTTGACATAAATACCGGAAGTTCATTATCGGTTTATAGCGAACTTATTGAGCAGGCAATATAATTGTAGTATCTACCTAAATACCTTCCTTAAGAAATAGCCAAAAAAACAATATTATAGATTCCCAGCTTTGTAACAAATTAAGTTGCAGAGGACTTTGGTTTGGGATAAAATATCTGAAAAAGGAACAAAATGCCCAAGAAAATATTGATACTTTCGGCAAGTCCGAAGAAAGATGGCAATACAGCAACGCTGGTAAACTGGTTTAAACAGGGAGCGAGTTGTAAAGGTGCATCTATTGAAATCATACAGACTGCCTTTCTTAAACATAAAGCCGCAGGATGCACATCCTGCCGGATGTGTCAGCAGTCTGATAAATACGAATGTGTTATTGATGATGAAATAAAACCTATTTTAGCCAAGATGGCACAGGCAGATGTGATTGTCATGGCTACGCCTTTATATTTCTTTGCGGTGAGTGCCCAGCTTAAAATAGTTTTTGACCGCATGTTTTCGCTCTATAAATGGGACAATGTTGCCGGCACAATGCAGACAATATTAAAAGGAAAGACCCTTGTTTTAATCGCCAGCGCTTTTGAGGATGTGGGGTTGGATGTTCTTGAGAAACCGTTTTCTTTAACTGCTTGTTATACGGGTATGGAGTTTAAATCTTTTCTTGTCCCCAATGCCGGTGTCTCAGGTGATATCAATAGCAAAATAGACGTTCGCGAAAAGGCAATTATGTTTGGAAAAGAATTAGCCTAAGGAAGAAGTCTTCAACATGCCTCTTATTAAATGCCCAGAGTGTAATGCCGATATAAGTGATAAGGCAGTTAGCTGTCCTGGTTGCGGCCATCCCATGCAGGCCATGGCGGATTTAACCAGAATGGCAAAGTTAGCCTGTTGGGGTTATGAGTGGAAGAGTAAAATTGAGATTTCAGGCTGGCCGTTAATACACGTTGCCGTAGGCAGAAACAAAAAAACCGGTAAATTATTAGTGGCCAAGGGCATTATTGCTATTGGCCAGTTTGCCATTGGAGTTATTACAATAGCGCAGTTTGGGATTGGCATCCTGTTTGGCCTTGGCCAGTTTATTACAGGGGTCTTAGCCATCGGCCAGTTTGTGTTCGGCGGTACTGTTATCGGCCAATTTGCAATTGGGTATTATGTGCTGGCCCAAGTGGGTTTTGGCCAATATATATGGTCTGTAAAATTAAAAGATCCCCAGGCAATCGAATATTTTAGGCATCTATTGCTGAATATTCATAATTTTATCTCTAAATAATCATATCTTATGCTGCTTTTTTCCTCAGATTGACTATGATTTGATTTTGTGATATCGTAAATTAAGTTACTCTTTTAGGTCTATGGATTACAGGGAATATCAAATACAAAAAGAGCAAGAATTTGAAGGTCGTTGCTTGCGTTGCGGCAACTGCTGCGGGCTGCAGGATGATCCCTGTGTAAATCTCGATAAGCAGGCAGATGGTAGATATTCATGTAATATATATGAATCAAGAGCGGGCATACAGAAAACGCGTTCTGGTCGAGAATTTAAATGTGTATTAATAAGAGAGGTCTTGCATCAAGACTGGCCTAAGGCTTGGAATTGCGTATATCGTAAATCCATATAAATCCAATAACAAAAGGAGGTAAGATGGAGGACAATAAAGTTTTACTTAGCAAAAAGGAGCTGCCTAAGCAGTGGTATAATATTCAGGCTGATTTATCAAAGCCGATACCGCCAGCCTTACATCCAGGTACTGGCAAACCCGCAACCCCGGATGATTTTGCACCGATATTTCCGATGTCTTTAATCGAACAGGAAGTGAGCACGCAGCGCTGGATAGATATACCAGAAGAGGTATTGGACATATTGACGATTTGGAGACCAACCCCGTTAATCAGGGCAAGAAGGCTAGAGAAATTTCTGGATACCCCAGCCAAGATATATTTTAAGGACGAGTCGGTAAGTCCGCCTGGATCTCATAAACCGAATACCTCAGTTGCCTAGGCTTATTACAACAAAAAAGCCGGCACCAAGAGAATCACAACCGAAACCGGTGCTGGCCAATGGGGCAGTGCATTGGCGTTTGCCACCAATTTCTTTGGCCTGGAATGTGTTGTATATATGGTAAAGATAAGTTATGAGCAAAAGCCATACCGCCGATCTTTAATGCAGATTTGGAAGGCCCAGATTTTTCCAAGCCCCAGCCAAAGGACAAAAGCGGGCAAGATGATTTTGGAAAAAGATCCGGATTGCCCGGGCAGCCTTGGCATTGCAATCAGCGAGGCTATCGAGGATACAGTAACCAGTAAAGATACAAAATATTCTTTGGGCAGTGTGTTAAACCATGTTTTATTACACCAAAGTATTGTTGGCTTAGAGACGAAAAAACAGCTTACGCAGATAGGCGAGACTCCGGATATCATGATCGGTTGCTGCGGCGGGGGTAGCAATTTTGCTGGCTTTGTGTTCCCGTTTATTTTCGATAAGATGAACAAAAAAAAGAAAATCCGGTTTATCGGTACAGAGCCTACAGCTTGCCCGACATTGACCAAGGGTCCGTACAGGTATGATTTTGGCGATACCGCACAAACTACACCATTGATCAAGATGTTTACATTAGGCCATAATTTCGTACCACCCGGAATTCATGCCGGGGGCCTGTGTTACCATGGCATGGCACCGTTAATAAGCTTTTTGCAAAACGAAAAATTTCTTGAGGCCAAAAGTTTTCATCAAAACGCAGTGTTTGAGGCTGCGGTGACATTTGCCAGGACAGAGGGAAGGGTTCCGGCGCCGGAGACCTCACATGCAGTGCGCGCAGTGATTGATGAGGCCATAAAGTGCAAACAAGAAGGTACACAGAAGACGATTGTGTTTAATTATAGCGGTCATGGATTTTTTGATTTATCGGCATATGACCGATACTTTGCCAAGGGCCTAGAAGACTATGAATACCCTAAGGAAAAGATTGAAGCGGCATTAAAAGAGCTGCCTAACATTGGCCAATAAGAATGTTTATCAGTGTTAAAGCAATCAGCAGCGCATCAATAAATCAGGTTATACAAAAATCAAAGGGTGAGTTTGTCGTCAAGGTAGTTACTGCCGCCCAAAAGCAAAAGGCAAACAAAAAAGTAGTTCAGCTTTTGGCTGATTACTTCAAGGTGTCAAAATCAGATGTGATGATTGTAAAGGGCAAGTATCACTCAAAGAAAATAATCAGCATCAGAAAAGAGTTAAAAAAGGAGATAGGGCATGAGAGAAGAGGTTGAAAAAATACTCGCACAGATAAGGCCGGCTTTACAAGCTGACGGTGGAGATGTGGAATTGATTGATGTTACAGAAGAAGGCGTTGTCCAGGTAAAGCTTAAAGGCGCCTGTGGTAGTTGTCCAATGTCGCAGATGACGTTGAAGATGGGGATTGAGAAGAAAATAAAAGAAATGCTGCCGTCCATAAAGTCAGTAGAAGCAGTTTAAATAGTTGACGCTTGTTTTTTAGGAGATAATGATGGCCGAACTTGTGCGGTTTGGGGTATCTTTAGATAAAAAATTACTCGTTGCTTTTGACCGCTTGATCGCAGAACGCAAATATACTAATCGATCGCAAGCCATTGCCGATCTTATTCGCAGTATGCTGATTGAGCGAGACTGGAAAGTAGAAAACAGAAAGGTGGCGGCGGTAATTACTTTAGTTTATAGCCATCATCGGCGTGAACTTGTAAACAAGATTATGGATATCCAGCATGATTTCCAGAATTTGGTTATCTCTACACAGCACATCCATCTTGATCATGATAATTGTCTTGAAATTGTGGCAACATGCGGCAAGGCAAAGCAGATTATGAATTTGGCCAACCAGCTACGTGCGATTAAAGGCGTAAAGCACACCTCTTTTACAGCCACCACCAGCGGCAAGCAGTTAGTTTAAAAACAACTGATTTTAAGAAGCAGGGGATAGGTTAGTTTTTACCGCTGCTTTTTTGTCTTTTTAACGACTATAATATCTATAAAATCGAATATATGGAAGGACTTGCTATATAAAGGGATATCTGTTAGAATTAAATTTATTGATTATGCGAAAAAAACAGGCTTTTTTAATCAGTTTTGAAGGGATTGAGGGTACCGGCAAAAGTACGCATTGCCGGCTTCTGGGCCGGTTTTTAAAGAATAAGGGTTTTAAAGTTGTTATCCTGCGCGAGCCAGGTTCTTCCGGAATTGGTGAGAAAATCAGGCAGATTTTGCTGCATACTAAGGGCCGGATTACCAATCTCTGTGAAGCCATGCTGTTTTCTGCGGCCCGCGTACAACTTGTCGATGAGAAAATAAAGCCAAACTTAAGCCGCCAAGATGTGATTATTCTGGATCGATATATTGATGCAACGGTTGCCTATCAAGGCTACGGTGCTGGTCTGGATATAAGGTTAATAAAACAATTGAACCAGATTGCGATATCTGGTTTGATGCCGCAATTGACTTTGCTTTTGGATATTGCGCCGAATATCGGGATTAAACGTTCTGGTCGCAGCGATCGCTTCGAAAAACGTAAGATTACGTTTCATCGTAGAGTGAGAAATGGATACCTAAAAATAGCCAGGGCCAATAAAAAAAGAATAAGGTTAGTCTCAACCAAGGCTGATATCCAACAGATCCAAAAAAATATACAGAAGATTGTTTGTGATGAGCTTAGAATTGCAGAAAAAAAATAGCGTTTTAAACGAAATCAGCAGTATCTTGATGCCCGAGGTAAATTATGACTTGGTGGCTACTATGGCGTTGCAAAAAGGACGTAGCTTTTTGTTTGTCGGTACGGACAAAAAAAAGATGCAAGAGGCATTAGATGAGTTAGCTAAATATATAACCTGTATATCTGCGGACAAAACTGCTTATTGCAATAGCTGTATAAATTGCCGTATGGTTAGCCAAAGACAACATCCGGATGTGCTTTGGATTTCACCGCGCGGGACATCGGCGACAATAAAGATAGACGATATCCGCCATCTTAAAGAGCGTATTAATCTTAAGCCATACCAGGCGCAGAAAAAGTTGTTTATTATCGAAGATGCAGAACGGTTAAGCCCAGCTTCGGCTAATGCCCTACTGAAAACACTGGAAGAGCCTCCCTCTGATACACTCGTAGTTTTAATTTGTCAAAGTGTAAGTCAGCTTCTTGAGACCGTAGTTTCGCGTTGTCAGCTGATCAGATTTCCAGTGCATTCTGATACGGTAGAAGATATAGATATTATAGATGAGCTGGTGGTTAGATTTTTTGAAGAAGATGATTTTTTAGTTAATGACGAATTATGTAAAGACATCGTGGCTATAGACAGAAATAGTATTGAACAGCTCTTGCAAGAACTTGTATTTATCTTCCGCGATATCCTAATTACCAAAGTAGGCGCAGAGAAGGGCATGCTTTTAGGCCGACAGACGCAAGCTAATATTGTAAGATGGACAGAAATTTTTGATAAAGAGACTCTGCTGTATCTTTTAAATGAGATATTACGGACGAAAAGCTATATACGGAAAAATGCTAACATAAAACTATCTATAGATTTATTAGTAAAAACAATCAAGTCGCACCGATTGTTTTAAGATGGATTTTTTTCTAAGGAGTAAATATGTCTAAGCTGATTGAAGTAAGATTACGCCAACAGGGTAAGATAATGGTTTTCCATGCCAATAACGTAGATTTTAAACTGCAGGATACAGTTATTGTTGAATCCGAACGTGGATTAGACTATGGCCAGGTTGTTTCAGACACAGTGCAGTTGAGAAAAAAGAAAGTAGAAGGCGCCATTAAGAATATCCTGAGGGTTGTTACGGTCGTGGACATTGAACAGATAAAGAGAAATAAACGTGATACTAAAAATGTGTTTCAAACTGCAGAGAAGAAGATTGCAGAGCGCAAATTGTCAATGAAACTGGTAGAAGCAGAGTATTCTTTTGATCGTAGTAAGATTATTTTTTATTTTACCGCCGAAGGCCGCATCGATTTTCGGGAACTGGTACGAGATCTAGCATATCTATTTAAAGCGAGGATAGAACTTAAGCAAATTGGCGTGCGGGATGAGGTTAAGATGTTTGATGGTTATGGCTGTTGCGGACGTAGACTTTGTTGTTCTTCGTTTTTGAAAGATTTTGAGCCGGTAACAATACGCATGGCTAAGCAGCAGAATATGCCGCTTAATCCAGAGAAGATTTCCGGCTGTTGCGGTCGGCTTATGTGTTGTTTAAGTTACGAGTTTCAGACATATAAAGAATATTCTAAGGGCATGCCCAAAGAAGGACAATATGTTGATACGCCCGAAGGCAAGGGGCGTGTAATAAATGTGCAGACTCTAAAACAGAAATACATGGTGGAGCTGGAGGATGAAAGAAAGATAGAGATTTGTCTTAAAGATAAGAGTAATAAAGTTCATGAAAAAGGAAAGTAAATTTTATATTACTACCGCTATTGACTACCCTTCTGGCCAGCCGCACATTGGTCATGCCTATGAGAAAATCTTGGCGGATGTGATTGCGCGTTGGCAAAGAAAAAAGGCTAAGCAGGTATTTTTTCTTACGGGTACGGATGAACACGGTCAGAAGATAGAAAAATACGCAAGTTTAGCCGGAAAATTACCTCAGGAATTTGTCGATATAATGAGCGCGCAATTTGTGGAGTTGTGTCGTAGCCTTAATATATCTAATGACGATTTTATCCGGACAACCGAGAAACGTCATATCGAGGTAGCCCAGAGTATTATAAAAAAGGTAGAAGAAAAAGGCGATATCTATAAGGGGAAATACGAGGGTTTTTATTGCGTGGATTGTGAGTCTTATTATCTAGAAAGAGATCTTATCAATAGCAATTGCCCGGTGCATGGCAAGGCGGTAGATTGGATAGAGGAAGAGGGATATTTTTTTAAAATGAGCGAATACCAACAAAAGGTATTAGAGCATATAAATCATAATGAAAGTTTTATCGTGCCCAAAACCCGGCGTAATGAAATAATTAATCGTATCAAAGAAGGCGTAAAAGATTTGAGTGTTTCCCGGTCTAATTTTAAATGGGGTATTCCATTGCCGAATGATACAGAACATGTAATTTTTGTTTGGTTTGATGCGTTGGTAAACTATGTCAGTGCCCTGGGCGGGCCAGGGGCAGAACGTTTTAAAAAATTCTGGCCGGCAGATATCCATCTTATCGGCAAGGATATCCTTTGGTTCCATACCATGGTTTGGGCTTCGATTCTAATGGCCGCGGATATTGAATTGCCGGAATCTATTTGCGTGCACGGCTTTATTAATCTTGGTGGAGAGAAGATATCTAAAAGCAAAGGTAAAACATTGGTTGATCCAATCGAGCTTGTGCAAAAATACGGGGCAGACAGTCTGCGTTATTTTCTGTTACGGGAGATTTCTTTTGGTGAGGACGGCAATTTTTCAGAAGATGCTCTTATCCGGCGGATTAATAGCGATCTTGCTAATGACTTGGGTAATCTTGTATATCGCACATTGAGCATGATCGAAAAGTATTATAACGGCAAGATACCGCAACAAAAGAGGAAAGGCATAAACGTAAAATTGTTAGATCTTGCCGATGAACTTGGTAAAGCAGTTGATGAACAAATGACCTTGTATAACTTCTCCGGGGCCTTAATTAAAATCTGGACAGTCATAAACACAGCAAATAAATACATTGAAGATACTAAACCTTGGATTTTGTCTAAAGAAAAAAAAGATAATGAACTGCGTGATTTTATTTTTGTCTTGGTCTATGTTATTGATAAAATTCAGGACAACATTTCTTGTTTTATGCCCGAGACTTCAGAAAAAATCAAGGCGCAGTTTGGTAAGGCGGATGTGAACAAGGCAAAGCCTCTTTTTCCTAGAATCGATGTTGATTGATACCCATTGCCATCTTAATTTTGAACAGTTTGCTTGCGACCGGGACGAAGTTATAAAGCGGGCCAAACAAGCCGGAGTTGGGATTATTATAAATGTGGGGGCTTGTGTTGCGACCTCAATACAGTCGCAACAATTGGCATCTGAGTATAAAGGTATTTTTGCTAGTGTGGGCATCCACCCGCATTATGCCCAAGCTGTTACAAAAGAAGATATCACAAAACTTGTTTCTTTGACAAAGCGTGATAAGGTAATCGCTATTGGCGAGGTAGGGCTTGATTATTACAATCGTGATAATTCAAGGCAGAAAATCTCAATCAGCGCAAGATCCCAGCAACGCGATATTTTGGAAAAGTTTATTCAGCTTAGCCATAAAACTAAGTTACCGCTTATCTTTCATTGCCGAGATGCAAAAGAGGATATGACAGCTGCTGTTCGTAATGTTGGAGGACGTTATTTGCGCGGAGTAATGCATTGCTTTTGTCAGGATAGAAAGTTTCTGGATGTTTGTTTAGAGCGCGGATTATATATTTCGTTTACCGGGAATATTACTTATAAAAAAGCAGAGGATTTAAGAGAGCTTATAAGATATATGCCCTTAGAAAGGCTTCTGCTTGAGACAGATGCCCCCTATCTTGCTCCACAAGTAGTACGGGGCAAACGCAATGAGCCAGCATATATAGAATTTATAGCAAAAGAAATAGCACGGATAAAAAACATAGCTTTTGAACAGGTAGCCCAGGTTACTACAGCCAATGCGCAGACGCTTTTTAATATTTAGTTTTATTCTTTTTAAAAATATATTTAAATAATTAATGCCAAAAGTAAGTTTAGTAAAATGCCAAGACTACGATCAAAACCGGTTATATTCTGCCCTAAAGCAATCAATAGATTTGATCGGTGGTATAGAAAAATTTGTTAAACCCGGGGATAAGGTTTTAATAAAGCCGAATTTGCTAAGGCCGGCAGAGCCGGTTGAGGTAGCCACCACGCATCCTGAATTTGTTCGGGCGGTTATCCGGTTAGTAAAAGAAAAAACAAACCAGATTTTTGTCGGAGATAGCCCGGGCGGCTTGGTAAAGGCAGAAGTTGTTTATGATAAATGCGGGATTACGCAGATAGCTCGGGAAGAAAATATAAATCTTGTAAAATTTGATCGCATTACAAAAATAGATGGGATTCCCTTTGCCCAGATAATTAAAGAGGTTGATCTTTGTATATCTTTGCCAAAATTTAAAACACATAATCTTACGATAATTACATCTGCGGTAAAGAATGTTTTTGGCTTTATACCTGGCTTATACAAGGTGCAGTGCCATAAAGATGCACCGAACCACAGGTTTTTTTCAGAGCTTCTGGTTAAAATTTATAGTATTGCAAAACCCCAATTGAATATCATTGATGCGATTGATACAATGGACGGGGATGGACCAAGCGGTGGTACGCGTTATCATTTGGGGATTATTGGCGCTTCAGAAGATGCGGTAGCCGCGGATGCTGTATTTTCTAAAATTGTCGGAATAAAGCCGGATGCTATAATGACGACAAAACAGGCGCATCAATTGGGATTAGGTCAAGCGGATTTAGATAAAATTGAGGTAGTTGGTGAAGATATTAATCGCCTTAGTGTACACAATTTTAAATTGCCGAAGATTGCCTGGCTTTTTCGAATGCCCAATGTTGTTGCCCGGTTTCTTTTAAAGTTTATTCCGCTGATCATGGGTATTGATCGGTATAAATGCAACCAGTGCCTTGTATGTAAACAAATTTGTCCTGAACAGGCAATAAAAAAAGTTAATGATAATTTAAAAATAGACTTTCAGCGTTGCATTTTATGTTTTTGCTGTGGCGAAGTATGTCCGCAGAATGCTATTTATATCCGGTTTTTAAAGAGGAGGATCAGAAGGTGAAAAACAAAATTCTTATTGTCGAAGATACCCAATCCGATTTTGAACGTTTGCAGAAAATATTAGAAAAGCAAAACTATGATATTGCTCATGCCCCGGACGGCAAGACGACCTTTAGTTTGCTTGAAAAAGAACCGCCGGATTTAGTGGTGCTGGATATTTTTCTGCCGGATACCGATGGCTTTGAAATATGTAAACGCATAAGACAGTATGAAGATTTTGCCAGTTTGCCAATTCTTTTTTATACCTCGTCCAATAATTTGGATAATAAACTTTTAGGCTTAAAACTAGGGGCATCTGATTTTTTGGTAAAAGGCAGTGATGAACGAGAAATTCTAATCCGAATTCAAAACCTTTTGGATTTAAAAAAAGTATACGATGAATTGCTCCGGCTTTCGGTTATTGATAGTCTTACCCATGTTTATAATCGCCGTTATTTTCAGCAGCGGTTGATGGATGAATTTGAACGGGCCCGCCGCTATCAACGTGATTTTTGCTGTGTGATTATTGATATTGATTATTTTAAAAATATCAATGATTCTCACGGGCATCCGATAGGCGATATTGTATTAAAGAAGATAGCGGCATCTTTGCGTTATAATATCCGGGCTACCGATGTCTTGTGCCGCTATGGCGGCGATGAATTCGGATTGATATTGCCAGAAACGAATTTTGAAGGGGCCTATACGTTGGTAGAAAGAATTGCTAATATTCTGCGCAAGAAAGATGTGGGTAAAGAAAATATGCCTATCTTTATTACGTTAAGTTGCGGGATAAGTTCGTATTTAGAAGGCCGGGCATTGGTTATGGATGAACTGGTTACACAGGCGGATGTGGCTTTATACAATTCGAAAAGGCAGGGACGCGATCAAATCAGTCTTTACGGTAAACCCAGGATAACGCAACCGTGACGTCTAGGCCTAATATTACTATAAACAAGAGGATAGAGAAAAGAAAAATGGGTAAATTAATTGAAACAGTAGCTTGGCATAATGGCGCGGTTGTTTTAATTGATCAAAGTCGTTTGCCTAAAAAATTAGCCTATATACATTGTAATAATGTTAAGCAAGTATGGCAGGCGATCCGAACATTAAAAGTACGCGGGGCACCGGCTATTGGCGCGGCTGCAGCTTTGGGTATGGTTTTAGGCGTTAATGGTAAAAAACATGCAACTTTTAATGTGTTTAAAAAAAGAGTTAATACGCTTTTTGATTATTTTGCTTCGGCCCGGCCTACGGCCGTCAATCTTGTCTGGGCGCTTAAACGAATAAGAAAACTTGTCTTTAGCCATAACGCTAAAGATATAGATAAGATAAAACAACTCATGTTAGAGGAGGCACTGTTAATAATTGATGAGGACAAGATAAATTGTCGTAAGATGGCCGATGTCGGCCAGCGTTTAATTGAAGATAACGATCGCATACTTACCTATTGTAATACAGGCATCTTGGCTACGGTTGATTACGGCACAGCATTAGGGGTTATTTATCGAGCCCGAGAATTAAGAAAAAAGATAAAGGTATATTCATGTGAGACAAGACCTCTTTTGCAGGGGGCAAGACTTACCTGTTGGGAGTTGTCCAGGGGCAAGATAGATGTTACGCTTATTTGTGACAACACAGCCGGATACCTAATGCAGCAGAAAAAAATCGATAAGGTATTTATCGGGGCTGATCGCATTGCCAGAAACGGCGATGTTGCCAATAAGATTGGCTCATACACACTTGCCGTACTGGCGCGATTCCACAATATACCTTTTTATGTCGTAGCTCCATTTTCAACCTTTGATTTGAGCTTAAGAAATGGAAAAGCAATCCCGATCGAACAACGCAATCCAAAAGAGGTAAGCGAATTATTTTATAAAAAATCTACAGTCTGCACCGGCGTTAATATTTATAATCCGGCATTTGATATTGTTCCTGCTAATCTTATTACTGCTATTGTAAGTGAGTCCGCCCTGTTAAAACCGCCGTATGAGAAAAATATTAAACGCTTCTATTTGCCATGAGGAGTTTAAAACAGATAGGCGAGTTTGAATTCATAGAAACAATCGCCACCCTCTGTCGTAACAAAAAGAAGGTTATCCAGGGTATTGGCGATGATGCCGCAGTAGTGTGTTTTAAAAAAGATAAATATCTGCTTTTTACAACAGATATGCTTCTTGAAGATGTGCATTTTTTGCGTAAACAAAGACCGTGTGATATCGGGCATAAGGCGATTGCTGCCTCGATCAGCGATATTGCCGCAATGGGCGGCGTGCCAGAATATGCGCTGTTTAGCATCGGACTGCCGCCGGATTTAAACGCCTCCTTTGCTAAAGGCATATATCAAGGCATAAAAAAAACAGCGAGAGATTTTGATATCGATATTATCGGAGGGGATACTAACCGATCTAAGAAAATAATTATCAGTGCGTTTATTGCAGGTTATGTTGAACGTAAAAATCTTACATTAAGAAAAGGGGCGAAGGTAGGGGATTTAATCTTTGTTACCGGCAGATTAGGAGGCTCTGAGTTTGGCCGGCATCTAAAATTTACACCGCGTGTAAAAGAAGCTAGATTTTTGGTCAAAAACTACATGATTAACTCCATGATCGACATCTCAGATGGTTTGGTCCAGGACTTAGGCCATATTATAAAGGCAAGTAAAGTCGGGGCCATTATGTACGAAGCTAATATTCCTTTATCAACGCAAGCTAAGTCAATTAAGGATGCTTATAGCCAGGGAGAAGATTTTGAGCTTTTGTTTACGTTACCAAAAAAATACAGGCGGCATTTAATGAAAAACTGGCCGTTTAAAAACAGGCCGCGATTATCTTGTATTGGAGAAATCGTCAATGCAAATGCTGGCTTAAAAGTTGAAGATAAAGAAGGCAGATTAAAAAGGTTGAAAATCGCTGGGTACCGACATTTTTAATTGTATAAATAATGCTAAGTTTTATTACAGATAGCGCAGAACAAACTGTAGATGTTGGTGTAATTATCGCCAAACTATTAAAACCAAATACTGCTATTGCCCTTTGTGGGCAGCTTGGCTGCGGTAAGACAACATTGGTTAAGGGAATTGCTGCGGGGCTTGGCATAAAATCCTCGTTGGTTGTGAGTCCGTCTTTTGTCTTGATGCGGGAGTATAAAGGAGGACGGTTGCCGTTGTTTCATTCTGATTTATATCGTTTAAAAGATTCTAAGCAAGTATTTGAATTAGGAGTGGAAGATTATTTCAGACAAAACGGAATTTTAGTTATTGAATGGGCGGATAAGGCAGAAGAATTTTTGCCGGCGGAGTATTTATGTATTTGTATTTTCTTTCTAGCAAAAAATAAACGCCGCTTCAAATTAAAAGCACGCGGTGAGCGATATCAATCTCTGATCGAAAGATTAACAAAAAAGTTAAATAAATAATTGCTATGTATATTTTGAGTATTGATACATCAACTAAATTTTTATGTGTTGTAATTGCCAAGGATGGTCGCCTGCTCAGTTATTATAATCGTATTCACGAGCGTGCGCATAACCAGCTTTTAATTTCTGTGATCGATAAGTTGCTTAAGAAAAGTTCTCTGACTGTTTATGATCTGGATTGTTTAGCTGTAGATACAGGGCCAGGCTCTTTTACCGGAATCCGGATTGGACTGGCAACGGTAAAAGGCTTAAGCATGGTTTTGAAAATACCGATTGTAAATATTCCCAGTCTTGATCTATTAGCATTTAGCTTGCGGGATAAAGGTGATCTTATCTGCCCAATTATTGATGCCAAAAGGGGCTATGTTTATAGTGCGCTTTATCAAGCTGCATCAGATTCCCTTAAACGCCAAGGTGATTATTTCTTAGGTAATATTGAAAAATTCTTAGGAAAAACCGGGCAAAAAGTTGTGTTTACAGGTGATGCCGTTAGTATATACCGCGATCAGATAAAAAAAATAAAGAGCTCTAAAACAATCTTTGCTAAGGAGAAGTTCTGGTATCCTGATCCTTTAGCTTTAGCGCAGCTTAGCTTTATGTTGTATAAAAAGAAAAAGGTGAAAACTGCAGATGAGCTGTCGCCCCTATATTTATATCCTGATACTTGTACTGTCCAAAAGAAGTAAGGATTGAATTTAATGAAGAATAAAATGGATATTTTTAGGCCGACCTGGGTGGAAATAAACTTAAGCAACCTAGCCTTTAATTATCAACAGGTAAAGAGGCTGGTAGGTCGTGATGTCAAGGTTTTGGCCCCAATAAAGGCCAATGCCTATGGGCATGGGATGGTGGAGGTTAGCCGTAAGCTTGTTCAATGCGGGGTGGATTATCTAGGGGTAGCTAGCGTAGAAGAAGCCAATGATTTAAGAAAAGCTAAAATAAAAATCCCGATTTTGATTTTAGGTACTGTATTTTCTTTATCTGAGATAAAACAGGCTTTAAAACTAAAGGCAACGATTACAGTACCTGATTATCGTACGGCAAAAATTTTAAATCACTATGCATCTGGTACATCCCGGGTACGGGTACAAATTAAAGTTGATACAGGAATGGGGCGTCTGGGTATCTGGCATAAACAAGCAGAGCTGACTATTAAGCGTATTTTAAAATTAAAGAATTTATATGTTGAGGGAATCTATACGCATTTTCCCAGTGCGGATACAGACATACCTTTTACCAATAGACAGGTAAAGGCCTTTGAACAGCTTTTGCAGCGGTTAAAGAGAAATACAAACGAATTTGCTTTTACACATGCCTCTAACAGTAGTGCAGTGGGCAGATTAAAGACCTCGTCTTTAAATATGGTGCGGCCCGGGATTATGCTGTATGGTATGTATCCGCATCGCGATTTAGAGCCATTTTTTGATCTAAAGCCGGTGTTAACCTTTAAGACCAAGATTACCTATTTAAAGCAGGTGCCTGCGGGTAGAAGTATCAGTTATGGACGTACTTACATAACCAGAAAAAAGACAAAGATTGCTACGATTCCCGCAGGTTATGCGGATGGATATATGAGGGCACTGTCGAATAAGGCCCAAGTATTAGTAAGAGGTAAGTTTGCACCTGTGGTTGGCCGTGTTTGTATGGACCAGACCATGATTGATGTCGGAGGTATAAAAGGAGTAAAACTAGGCGATACGGTGGTCTTAATCGGCAGGCAAAAGCAAAAGTCAATAAGGACAGAAGAGTTAGCGCGTATTTGTAATACTATACCGTATGAGGTAACCTGTTGTATCTCAGCGCGGGTTAAGAGGGTATTTAAAAATTATTGACTTTACCTTGCACAGTGTTATAATTAAAATTCAGAGATTTTTTAATGATGAAGAAGTCCTTAAATTGTAAGGGGTTATCGTTAGTAGAAGTGGTTATGAGCGCTCTGGTTTTAACTATAGTGCTGGCGGCGTTCTATGCAGTTTATATTAATGCCTACAATATGATGATTTTGGCTTTTCATAAGACCGTAGCCATACACTGGGCCCAGGCAGAAATAGAGTCTACAAGAGCAGGAATTGCCTCTCAGTCGCAACCTAATGTTTTAACTATTCATAAAGGTGGTACGCGCCCAGCAGCTTCTATAAGTAATTTGGGTGCGATGCAAATAGTTACTGTAACTGCAAGCTGGACAGAATAATAATGACTAAGAATAATAAAAAAGCTGGTTTTACCTTGGTTGAACTGCAGGTGGGCGCTGTAATGATGGTTGTTGTGCTTTTGGCCGGTGGTGTAATTTTCTATTTTGCTTTAAATTGTATCCGGTTTATGCAGGATGCTTATGAGGTTTACTGGAATGCTCAAAATGCGATGAAGATTATTCAGCAGGAGGTTATGAGGGCCAACCGCTATGGCTGGAAGCAAGGACCTGATTGGCCGCGCGATATTAATGGTGTTAATAGTCTTTATGGTTCGGGCGTGAACGCGCCTTATATAAATTACCCTGATGTTTGGTTTGCGATGCCGACTTTAGGAGGAAGTCCAAGTTCTCCAGCGACGAATAATTTGGCTAGTGATGTAAACAATCCAGTACAACTTTATCTGCGTCAGGATACCCAAACATCAAGTCTTCAGTCCGTAGAATATGCAGGCGGCGGTTTTGCGGGCAGCGCTTGGACTTATGCTGATGATGAGATTACATTGCTTTATCATACTTTTACTGAAAGCTTAGATGGCACGGGAGAGCTTCGTGTAGAAAGACCAGGTATTAATGCTCTTGCTCAAGGTATAAATGGAGCCTTGGTTGCCTCTGGGGTGACCCAGCTTGAATTTCGTCGAATAGCTTTTAATGCTCTGACCGTGGAATTGCAGGTAACCGGCAGCATGGTTAGTCCATTAGGCGGTCAATATAATGTGATCAATATTTATACAGTAGTAAATTTACGTTGTGCTCCAGCACACACTTGTGAGCCCTGGGCGCATTCGAATTATGCCTTAGGCTATTGGTGAGATTAAAATGAAAAAAAAGTTTAATAATAAAGCGCAGGCGATAATCATTATTTTTGTATATATGGGCGTGGTTTCTCTTATGGGGATTTTTCTGATAAAGTATGCGGCAAATTTAAATCACTTAGTTGTACAACAGTTAAATCATGCAAAGGCCGTTAATGCGGCGGAAGCAGGAGTTATTCGTCGTTTAACGGAAAGATACAATGGCGCAACCGCTGGCGCTAGTTATAGTTTTACTTTTGATGGAATGACGGTTGCAATATCAGATGTTGCCATGGCGACTCCGAATAGCAGCAGAATTGTAGCAACTATAAGTAATTGGCGTTAAATTTTTGTATTATAGTTATATACTCTTATTAAACTAAAGGAGGCGGCTAATCATGCCCATTTTTAAGCAAATAATTAATAATTTAAAGGCTGTAAATAGAGAATATGTTCTTCTTTTTCTGATTATTGTGGTGATGGGTTTTTTGATGTATTCATCCTTGGCTATATCGCAGGCCCCTCCAGAGCAGATAACCTTGACCACTTTTTATCCCTTTCCTTATGGGCAGTTTAATGAGTTAAGAGCAAGAAGACTAGAGGATTTTGATAATCCTAACGGGTTTTATGTTGACCCTAACGGAGAAAGTAGGATGCATAAAATCAGACTGGTTAATAATGGGGGGCAATACGGTGATCTTACTATGGAAAGTGGCGGTAAAATTTATGGAACAGCTGCTGAAGGGTTTTATATTGATATGAATTATGATGATGTTCCTGTTAATTTAACCCAGGCTGAGGCAGCTGTATACCCAGCTGGTATTTACGTAAACAGCGTACGAACTAAAAGCTTTTTATTTATGGGGGCAATAGATCCGTACCAAAAGAATCCGCCGCTTACCGGCAAGCATGTATATGATGTTTCCGAAGGCATGCCAGCTAAAGATTGTGAAGCGGGAGATGTGGTTCTAATAAGTGCGAATGAAGATAAAATGTTGGTTAAATCACATAAAAGATTTGATACAGCGATAGCTGGAGTTATCTCTGAAAATCCAAAATTATATCTAGGTGCTTTGCCAGGGAGAACACCGCTAGCCCTTGCCGGGGTTGTCAACTGTAAAGTTACA
>Ga0180009_10001414_pt1 | contig 29459 bp, 31 predicted proteins | sample OS_PC_MetaG_FD_123537 | JGI IMG/M metagenome (GOLD analysis project Ga0180009, IMG submission 123537) | Groundwater microbial communities from the Aspo Hard Rock Laboratory (HRL) deep subsurface site, Sweden - OS_PC_MetaG | ecosystem: Environmental > Aquatic > Deep subsurface > Groundwater...
ATGTTTCTGATTATCGGCATTTCACCCAAAACCAAGATTATAGACAATACCCCCAGGATCTGCCAGGCCTGCGGGCTGGCCCAGGCGCGGCTGAAGCGGGTGGACAGTTATTTCAACCTGTTTTTTATCCCGCTGTTCAGGGTAAAAAAGGGGGAGCCGTTTGTGATCTGTGACCGTTGCGAAAGTATTACGTCCGAGACGCCCTCGGCATATTATCCGCCGCCGCCCAGGAGAGATTTCCGATGCAGCGGCTGCGGCCGGCCCCTGGAAGAAGAATTCAGGTACTGCCCTTCATGCGGCAATCCCGTTCAAAGTGAGGGAATATAACTTGCAGAAAAGCTCAGATGCGCCTTTGGAACGCCACGTAGTGCTGGTGGCGCCGGATATCCCCTGGAATACCGGCAATATCGGCCGTACCTGCCTGGGGACCGGCGCTTATCTTCATCTGGTAAAGCCGCTGGGGTTTTCGCTGGAGAACCGGGATCTCAAACGGGCCGGTCTGGATTACTGGCATCGGGTCAAACTTTCGATCTGGGAAAAATTTGAAAATTTTGAGGAAAAAACAGCGCCCCAAAAGGGTGAAGTCGTCCTGTTTACCAAAAACGGTGCCAAACCTTTCCGGGCCATGCCGCATACCCAAAGGCTTTTCCTGGTATTCGGCTCGGAGACCCAAGGGCTTCCCGAAACGATCATATCCCGATATCAAAACGCCACCTACCATATTCCCATCAGCGCTGACATCCGGAGCCTGAACCTGTCCACCGCCGTGGGTATTGCATTGTACGAAAGCCTGAGAGACCTTTGAAAAACGTCCCCTTTTGCCCAATTTCTGCGTCAGACTCAGATTTTAATCCTCGAAATACTCAATGTATGTCTGCGGTTAAAATCTTCGTCTTTCTTGAACTTGAACAAAATTGAACATTTTTCAAAGGCCTCTCTGCGCGTATACAGAATATCTAATAAACAATAACGTACAAGCTCTCTATTAGTCTATTACCAATGATTTTTGTGCATTGTATTACAAAGATATTTTCAGCACGAAATACACGAAGAAACACGACAATTTTTCCTTCGTGATCTTCGTGATTAGAATGGACATAACCTGCCTGCGGATTTCGCAGGCAGTACGATCAATTAGGGTATTTTATACATTCCTTATCCACGTTCCTTATTAAAATCGTCAAAGACAATGTCAATTATCTGTTTAGGCGCCTCATTGCCGGTTTCCTGGCGCCATGCACGTTCAAATAAGTCTATGTTAAAAAGTCTTTTCTGCCACCTAGTTCTTAAGTCTTCCAAGATTGCTATGGCTTCTTTGTTTGTTTCATCCCGGGATGCAAAGACGACTAATGCCCTTATAGCCCATAGGATATAGCCTTCACAGTCTCCGTTGGCTAATTTTATCATTAGGCGAGTTGCCAAGGCATTTCCAAGGGCCTTAGTAGCTCCGACCTCTTTACCTATTTCTATCGCATTTTCGCAAAATATATCTGCCTCCTCAAATTTGCCGCAATCCATTTCAAGCAAGGCTAAGTTAATGTATGATTTTTGCATACCAAGGAGGTTATTTGACAATTGTTCTATTTTCAGACTCTTTAAATACCATTTTTTGGCTTCATCAAGATTTCCTAGGTGATGTGCTATCCCCCCCAGCTTATTGTAAACACGCCCCCATATTCGTCGGATCATTGAGGTCATCATTTATAATTTTGCCCAACAGATACGCTATCCGTCAAGGGATTTTCATCATGGTTATGAAAAAAAGTTCTTACCAGTCATAAAGAATTTCCCAGTAGTTATCAAATGGCGGATCATTTTGACTGTAACGATACGACATGGTTTTTCCGGTGCCGGGTCCGGAAGAGGTATCTTCACGCCAGTATTTAATAAAAATCCCGGGAATAACGCTTTGATTCAATCCGTCCATCCATATTTCCTTTTCTTCAATAATCTTCCATACCGTTCCGAAATGCTTGCTTCGAACCCTTTCTCCAACACGCGGCAGTCCGTGCTTTTCACGGAGGTCTTTGAATTTGTAAGGGGTTCTTTCGCCGTAATCCAAAATCTTTTCTCCGGAAATGATAATCCCGATGGCTCCAAGGGGTGCCGTCAGAACAATGGAGAGTACGGCAACGGCCAGAATTAACTCCCCGGAAGCCACTCCCGCAGCCAGCGGAACGGCGCCGATGGCCGCCTGGACGGTTGCCTTTGGAATATAGGCAATAACACAGAAAATTTTCTCTTTCAGGTTGAGGGGAGTTCCCATAAGAGAGATATATGTTCCTACGCTCCGGAATATGAGGCCGACTAGAATGACGAGGGTTCCCGCAAGACCGGCGTGCCAGGCCACGTTGACATTGACCTGGGCGCCCACCAGCACAAACAGAAGCAGTTCGGCAAACACCCAAACTTTTTTAAGCTTTTGGGAAATGAGGTGGGCGATGGGCTCGGACTTTTCCAGAATAATAAACCCGATGGCCATCACCCCCAAAAGACTGGCAATAGGCACCCATTTTTCACATGCTGTCTCCAACCAGGTCAATATGATGGCGACACCCAAAACCATCAAGGTCCGTTTGGGAGGTCGCCAGTCGTATTTAGTGAAGAGGCGGTATAAAAAATATCCCGGAACGACTCCCACAAGAATCCCCAGCGTAATTGAAACCGGTATTTCTCCCAATTTGGCCCAGATATTGACCGTACCGCCGCCATACATGCCCAAAAATATGGTGAAAAGAACGATCACAAAAACGTCGTCAATCGAGGAAGCGGCCAGCAGCAACGTGGGAATGCCTTTTTTAGCGCCCCGGCCCCGGTCCATGAAATCAATCATCAAGGGCACGACGACCGCCGGAGATACCGCGCCCAGGATTGCGCCTAACATGGCGGCTTCAAGGTAGCTGATATGCAGCCACCGCGGGGCGACCAGCATGATACCTGCAATTTCAAACATAGCTGGAACACAGCTCATTAAAAGGGCTGCGCGTCCCACACGATGCAATGTGTCTTTATGCAGCTCAAACCCGGCCCGCAGCAAAATGACAATCAAGGCAATTTTACGAAAATCAGCGGAAACTTTCATCATATCCGGGGCCATCAGATTAAAAACATAAGGCCCTGCCAAGATTCCCACAATCAGCATACCGACCAAACCGGGTAATTTTACTTTGCGAAATAAATAATCCGCCAGTAATCCCAGAACGATAATCAAAGAAAGACTTGCCGCCATAAAACTCCTCTATTAAGGCAGACTTCATTGCCTTTATTTTACAGCTTGATTAGAAAGGGGTGGCTGGTTTACCCTCGGGATCCGGGAGGCCGTGTAGAGGAAAAGGCGGTCCGGAACAGAACCCATCACCAGCAATGTGCTGTAGGGAAATGCAATTCCCATCCCGATATTCATCCGTAACGTTTTTACCGTTACGCACCCCTGGAAATTATGCCCTAATCGAGCTAAATCTCGATTGGGCGTTATTCGTTAATGGTTATTGTTTTTCTAATCTCTAAACTAACCTTTAAGGTTTCCAATGCGCCGGCAACTTTCCCAAGGCTACGGATCTCTTCCGCCACTGTTTCACCATGCTCTTTTTTCCGTAAACTGGCCGTTTTCATAGCACCCTGGGTGGCGGCGACGGTTTCTTCCAAACGCTCCTTGATCCTGGAGGCAAAGCGTGCAAAAGAAATATTGACGTTTTGCATCGTGGACCATCGCAGATTTTCCACGTTTCGCCGGACAAGGTCTTCCAGACGCTGATCCATGGATTTGAGTATCGGAATCGCATCCGTATTCCAGGTATTCAGAAGCCAATAAGGCCTTCTTGCCGTTTCCAGAGCATTTTCGCTGTGCAGGGGCCGGTAGGGCACCTGGAAAAGTTCGGCCGCGGTTTTGCGCAAGGTTTCGATGAGCTGTTCGGTACGCTGCTCGTGCGGGGCGAGCGCATCCAGCAAACGCGACTTGACACTCTTGTTCAGTTCCGCCTGTTTCTGTTCGAAAAAATCGGGGATCGACACGGCCCAGGCGTCCTGGACACGTGACTTGGCAGACTTTCCATAGCTTCTCAACTGCGATCCCCGGTTCATCACCTCCTTCAGAAAGGCCTTGGTCTCTTCCCGCAAGGCTTGGGACCGATCTTCGATAAAGGCCGTCATTCGTTTCTTATCGCCCTCCAGAATGTCCTGGATGATCGTCCTGTCCTGATCAGCCTGTTGTAAGCTTTGCTCGAAAACCGAAAGCTTTTCTTCGAGCGTTTTCTCCGGAAGATGGAGGGCCTGCAAGGATATCCGTACACCCATCAAGGCGGCTTCCACGGCATCCGTTGCCCGCAAAGAGATGGCCTTGCACAATGCGGAAAACTTATCTCTGACGAGAAAGTCGACAAGCTGCGTTTCCAGTTCCGCTACACCGCTTTCTACCCACTCTTCTTGGTTTTGCTTGATTTTGGCTTCCAGCCCCCGGCGGGCCGAGATACAGAAAATAGGAATATTTTCATTAAGTTCCAAATGTTCGGCCAATATCTTGCGGAAAAAGGACAGGGCCTGATCGCCTTCGTCTGCATTCAGGTAATCGATCTTGTTCAGAACAAAAAACAACCGAGGCACTTTTTCCCGGACTTGCCGAAGAAAGTCCAGCTCTACATCCGTTATCGGCGGGTCGGCTGAGATTAGAAACAAGGCGGCATCGCATTGCTGCAAAAAATTCAAAGTAGCCTGAGTGTTGTGCCGGTAGGTCGAACCGATGCCCGGCGTGTCGATAAGTACGACTCCTTTGGAAAGGATCAAGGCCGGCAATACCACCTCGACCTCGGTGACGCCGAGCTTGTTTTTCGGGTTTCCTTCCTCGGTCACGTACTTGACCAGAAAGGCGGTTTGGTCGTTTGTCGATGCGCCGCTAAATTCTTCCACACTTCGAGTATCGCCGTAATGGACTCTAATCCTCGGTACGGCTCCGAATTGAATAAAGGTAGGAACGGCTGTCAGGGGAATGACCGAAACCGGCAGGATCGGTTCTGCGACCAGGGCGTTCAGCAAGGTGCTTTTGCCCCGTTTGAACTGTCCAAGCACTGCTAGATGGAACCTTCCGTCCACCAGACGGCTCTTTAAAACAGACAGCTTTTTTGCCTCGTGCTTGAAGGCCGAACCTAGGCCGGAAACCAGGTTTGTGGCTTCATTCAGCACGAAAATGAGCCGGTCGTTTGACGCATCCGGATTCTGTTGGCTGTTAACGGGGTGGTCCATACTTCCTTTTTGAAAAAAAAGTTATGAAAATTCAGTGAACGCTAAATTCGGATAATATGGAAAAGATTCGGTGGGAAGACGGCAATAAAGAAACTTTGTTGCGGAGTGAGGCTGAGTTACGTCACTCCCACCGGACTTTTCCTCTCGGTAGGAGTCATCAGCCAAAAGCAGTTAATGGGGGACTCCATCCCCGATATTCTGATATATTACTTTACTTACACCCTATGTCCTTGTCAATCATTTTTCAACTTTCAAAATTGTGTGAAGTCCAATATGGTGAATATGTTTGTTATTTTAAGAGGAAAAAACAGAAATAGACATTCAAGGTGCAATCTCTACATCATGTATCGTTATGAGCCGGTCCGGCGCCATTTCCCGCAGGCGCTTTAGCACTCGCAAAACATTTTCTTCCGAGTCCACAAACTGCACTACTAAGGGTAGCTTGCCTCCAAGATCGACCAGAGAGGTGGTCTGGACTCCGCTCCCTCTGGTGAAACCTGCGACGGCCCGCACTACAGTCCCCCCGGCGAGCCCTTCGCTGTGGAGCATTTTTAGGATTTCGAGGTGTAGAGGCTTTTTGCGCCACTTGTCGGCCTCATTGATATAGACAGAGACTTGCTTGTTATGGATATCCAAGGTTAAATACTCCTGGCAAGAGTGATGCCCGCAAGTGCGCCCAGGACCGCGAGCAGATTGTTCGTAAGGAAATTTCCGATTGCCAACAAAAAGTGCCCCTGCTCCATGAGGCGCACTGTTTCAAAAGCATAGCTCGAGAAGGTAGTATATGCTCCGCAGAATCCGACAGCGACCAGCAGTCGGTACGCTGGATCTGTTAGAACCCGCTCCGTAGTCCAGACGAGAAACATTCCGATTATAAAGCTCCCTGTGACATTAACGGCCAGGGTGCCCCAGGGCAGGGCAGGGTCCAAGTTTTTCGCTACAAAGGTGCTGACAAAGTAGCGAACGTTCGCCCCCATAAAGCCTCCAAGACCAACCAAAATGGATTCTTTCATCTCTGCCTCCATTGAGGAAAACAATCGCTCGAAACGTCTTCAACGGCTAGCTGTTAGCCGCCTTATTCATCTTCAGAATGTAAAGCAAATAATAAGATATTGGTAAGACTTTAGCTCTTTGAAAAACTACGCTGCTAAATCCAGTTCCTGTTCTGCTACCGGTGCCTTGCCGATGATTGTTTTAGCAAGGGACAGAACGGTTTCTACTGGATTTTTACCTTGCAGTTCCACCGAGCGAAACAGGGTCATCAGAACGGCGTGCGTTTTGGCTCCCTGTTCGGAGCGGTTTTGTTGAGAGACCTTTCTGGTCAGCACGGGTTTTCGCATCTGTTGTTCTGCATGGTTGTTATATGGGCTGACGTTTTCATATTCCAGGAACGTGAATAATTCATTTTTGTGGCGCTTCAATCTTTTAATGAGCCTTTTAGCATCTTTATCTTTATGATTCTCCTCCAAAAACTGCTCAAGGCGATGGTAGAGTTTTCCCTTACGACGATCAAAGGCATCGAACTCTGCCGGATCTTTTCTCTCGAAAAGTCGGACGGCGTCTTTAAGCAAGCGTGCCAGCTTCTTGCGAAAGGCCTTCCACTCAGGGGAAGAGTTGTTTTTGTCCACCTTGGTAAGTTCGGTAAACAGGTGATAGAAACACCTCTGCTTTGCCAGAGCACTGATCTTGTTATAAGCGCCCCAGAAGTCACAGATAAGAATTCCCCTGAACAGGGTTCCCAAGATTTGTTTGACCACCGGGGAAGCCCGGCTTTTGGTGATGAGGTAATAGCAGAGCTTCTTGGTGGTGAAACACCATAACCAGTAAGGGATTCCATTAAGCCGCCAGCCGGTCTCATCAGCGTTCAGGACAGCGCTGGTTGAAATGCTTTGGCCAATGGCATGATAAACAGTCTCCAGGAGAATTGAGAGGTTTTTCCAGGCTTGTGTGAGTCCTCCGGAGCTTATTTTGAATCGACAAACCACGGAAAGAATCTTGACGATATTGTTAACGCTGACACCGACCAAATAATGAAGCCATGCGGTGAACACCACAAGCCTCAGTCCGATCATGGCGTTGGGCAGAGCATCCGTAACCGGGGCCAAGACAATCTTTTTGCATTGAGGGCACCAATAGCCACGGACGGTGTGCTCTGTCACTTCTGGTTTCTCAATAGGGGGAATGTCTTCAGTGTAACGTTTGTATTGCTTAATCGGTTCTTTGAGCGTTGTTTGACAATCGGGACAACGCTCAAGGGTGTGTTCTTTGAAATGATCCACCTCTTGAGGCAGGGAACGGGAAACCCCATCATGGCCTTTCTTCCTTCCGGGCCGTTTTGGCCTCCTTTGCGGTTTCGGCTTTAAATAGGTGGGAGTCATCCCGGAAGGAGTGCTGGGAGTCACTTGGCCGCATAGCTGGTCGTATTTTTCAGCCTTCTCAGCCAGGGCCAAAATGGTATCGATGGCCTTATCCTGTGGCAATTCCAGAACAGCTACAGCTTCATCCCTGGTCATCCAGCAGATACCTCCTGAAATGACGGTGTAAGGGATAAAGGTAGATGGCCTTTGGTTGACCGTGATAGCGATAGGTATTGCCCTTCTTGGCACTGCCTTTGGTCTGGCCAACGCAGAGCCAATTGGCGGCTCGGTAGCAGGTGCCTTGAAACCGGCTGATATCAACAAAGGTTTCTGCCAGATAAATGGGGTGGCCATAAATTTTTTGCCAGTCCGCGCATAGTCGTTTGAGGCTCAGGGCCAGAACCCTGGAGGCTAAATGTTTGACCCTGACCCAGTCCGGGATCAAGAACCGGGTGTTGTTGGCGATCAGGTGAAGGTTTCTGCGTTTGGCAGGTTCCTCCCACCCAATGAATTGGTCCCGGGCTTTGATCTTCCAGGCAGCACTTGCCCAGGAAAGACAAGCCACTACCTGGCCTTTGATGTAGACCATGTGTTTGAGGTGCTCGCCCACCAACTTGGGCAGACCCAGATAATGGTGATGGTAAACTAAATAGTCCCATAAATAACCGTCTTGAGAGTTGACGAGTTCAATATAAGGCTGATCGTGTTCACCCACTGACCCAGCAATGGGCTCATGCAGGAAAAGCGGAACTTGGTCAAAAGATTTCCTCTTGAGGTTATTTTTCGGTTTTAATCGCGGGGGCAGATCAATGAATCCCTGTTCCTCAAGGCGTAGAAGGAGGTCCCGCGCTGCGTATTCTTTGAGCTTCCCGTTGGGCTGAAACCATTGCCAGGCTTCGCATAAACGCCTGGATATATAGCTTCGGCCTCGTTGATAATGCTTTGAAATAATAGCCTGGATAAATCGGATATCCTGCATATCCAATTGCCGGGCTCGATATCGAAAGATAATCTGATCCATGTAGATCCCCAATATGGAAACCTACATAGCAAAAATCGAAACGTGACGCCAGCTTTTTTTTGCACGAAAGTCACTTTTTCTTTCAAAAGGCTAAAATGTTACAGATATTGCTATTTTATAATAATCGCAAATAATTTTATAGTTTAAAATATATTGCCATAATGAATTACTTGGATCATTGTGCTGCATTAATTAATGCGATTATTAGAGGGATAGAGTTTAAGGAAAATGTTTCCTTTGTTTCTTGGGGCCTTCGCGGCAAATATTTTTTGATTGCGGCTTGTCCGGTCGCACAAAAAAAAATAGGGCCCGAACAATTCGGGCCCTAAAAGGTAAACAGACAAATGAACTGTTAAGCTTAGAACAGTCCCGTAACCTTTCCGGTTTTCACATCCACATCCACATTACGGAAGGCCGGGTTGGAACTGGTGCCCGGCATCAGGCTGATAGTTCCGCAGCAAGGGCAGAGGAATTTGGCGCCGGAAAAGATCAGCACATCACGAACAGGGAGCGTCCAGCCCTTAGGCGCGCCCTTGACCGCAGGATCAGCAGTCAAGGAGAGGTGGGTCTTGACCATCATTGTGGTGAAGTCAGCGTACTTGGGATCACCCTCGAGCATCTTGGCCTTGGCTTCGGCCTCAGGAGTCCAGGAGACACCATCGGCACCGTAAACCTTCTTGGCAATGGTATCAACCCGGTCACGCAGCTTCATTTCCATGGGATAGAGAAACTTGAAGTTCGGTTTTTCATCGGCAGCTTCGACTACGGCGTCAGCCAGTTCCTGGGCGCCGTCACCGCCGTCAGCCCAGTGGGTGGAAACAGCGCAGCGGGCTCCTGCATCCTCGGCCGCCTTGCGCATCATGGCGACCTCTTCGTCGGTATCAAGGTGGAAGCGGTTAATACATACAACCGGTTTGATGCCGGACTGCTTGACGATGTTAATATTGTGAATCAGGTTAACCAAACCTTTTTCCAGCAGGCCCAGGTTTTCTTTCTTATATTCATCGGGCAGGGCTATGCCGGCAATAACCTTGGGCCCACCGCCATGCATCTTCATAGCCCGAATGGTGCTGGTAATTACTGAGACATGGGGAGTCAAACCACTGAAACGACACTTGACGTTCCAGAATTTCTCAAAGCCGATGTCGCAACCGAAACCACTCTCTGTGACGTGGTAGTCAAACATCTTGAGACCTATCCGGTCGGCGATGATGGAAGACTGTCCCACGGCGATGTTGGCAAAAGGCCCGGCGTGGACCATGCAGGGCTGGTGTTCGGCCGTGCACATCAGGGTGGGGTTGACGGTGTTACGCATCCAGGCGGTCATGGCGTTTCCGACTTCCAGATCCTTGGTGGTTATCACATTGCCCCGCTTGTCAAAAGCCACAGTGATTTTATTCAGTTTTTCACGCAGATCCGGCAGGTCCCGCACCATGGTGAGAATTGCCATGAGCTCGGAACTCACTGCGATGCCGAACCTGGACTGCATCATAAAGCCGTCCATGCGTCCGCCAAGACCCATGATGATGTTCCTCAGGCCCTGGGCGCAAAGGTCCATGATCCAGCCCATCTCCACCCGGGTGGGATCGACGTCCAGGCGGCGCATCTTGGTAAGCCTCGCAAGCTGTTCATCGTTGTAGTTCCGTTCGTGCTGCATTCTTGCATTCAGAGCTACCATAGCCAGGTTGTGGGCGTTCATGATGTCATTGATGTCGCCGGTCAGGCCCATGGTGAATTCGGTCAAAGGAATAATCGTTGCATTGCCGCCGCCGCCGGCGCTTCCCTTGATGTTCATGCTGGGCCCGCCAGAGGGTTGCCGAATAGCGCCACCCACATTCCTGCCCTGCTTGCCCAGACCTTCCATGAGACCCATGGTGGTGGTGGTCTTGCCTTCACCCAACGGGGTAGGGGTGATGGCGGTCACCTCAATATACTTGCCGTCCGGATTGTTCTTGAGCCGCTCAATGATCTTCATGAAGTCCAATTTGCACAATCTTCCCATGGGCAGGATTTCGTCTTTTTGCAGACCGAGTTTCTCCCGCCATTCCTCAGGGGTCGGCATTTTTTCTTCGGCCGCTTCGGATATCTGCCAGTCTTGCATTTTTACAGCATCGTAAGCCATCTACTCAACCTCCTCTATTAAAGTTAACGGATACAGGAACCCGATACTACATGTTAACTGCGGCTCCCTTTGCTTTAGTTATCTTTCAGGGTTTTGAACCCTATCTAGTCCATCGGATGGTCCATATGCAAACATTAAAACTTGATGGGCTGGTATCTTTATCAGTTATGCTGGCAAAGAGCTTAAAGCGCTTTGCCAGCTATTTCTGGCTAAATTAAATATTGCCTTATGTCACATAAAATTTAATTTGGCAAGCACTATGTGAATAATTTTGTATAAAAAATTTATCCCTTTAAAAAGAGACTAAGAGCGTCCTAATAAGCCTTAAAAAAATGATTCTGTCAATAAAAAATCGAAATTAGCCCGGTGAAATTCCTGTAAAAGTTTCCAGCATGAAACTAAACATGTGCTCGTTCTCAGGTAAAAGCAGGCGGCGGCACCATAGCAGCGTTGCAGAAAGATTCAATTTCTATGGCAGTTTTTAAAAAAACCTTCCCTTTCAGCCGCCGGGTGATTTTTGTTTAGATCGGCGGCTTGCTATCATTGTTTTAAGGAAACGATTCAATCGCAACATAGTTATGACAACTGCTCTAGATGTGAGATTAGCGAGAAATTCTGGTCAGTTCTGCAGTTTATACAACCGGAAATAGAAGCCTTGGCGTTGCATCAGTTCGCTGTGAGTGCCGGCTTCGATAATCCGGCCCCTGTTAAGCACGATAATCCGGTCGGCCTCCCGGGCGGTGGAAAGTCGATGGGCGACCACAATGGCTGTTCGGTTGGCCATCAGGTTAAAAAGCGCTCTCTGGATGTGGCGTTCCGTGCTGGAATCGATATAGGAAGTGGCTTCATCCAGCAGGATCAAATCGGGGTTGCGCGCAAAGGCCCTTGCGATCGAGATGAGCTGACGTTCTCCACTTGAAAGTGACATCCCGCCTTCGGAAAGAACGGTATCAACGCCGCGGGGTAATCTGTCAACAAGGGTTTCGCAATTGGAGTCCCTGATAATTTGCCGCAGTTCCTTTTTGGTGATGTCACGCTTTCCCAAGGCAATATTGTCCCGGATTGTTTCGGAAAACAAAAACGGATCCTGCGTAACCAGGGCCAATTTTTGCCGTAATTCAAAGGTGGGAATCATTTCGATGTTCACGCCGTTTAAAAGCACCTGCCCTGATGAGGGATCATAAAACCGGGCAATAAGGTTGATAATCGATGTCTTGCCAGAGCCAGTCGGCCCCACCAGTGCCACCGTTTCACCGGCCGAAACCCGAAAAGATACCCGGTTAAGCACGGTTTCACCTTTTACATAAGCAAGGGAAACATCTTTGAAGGCGATTTCCGTGATCTTTTCGAGCCTGCGTGCCGGCATCCGGGATTTTATGCCGGGTGTGGAACTGAATTCATCCGCCGGAGCAGGCTGCGGCAAAATTTCGCTGTTGTCCAGCAGAAAAAAAATTCGTTCAGCCGATGCCATGGCATTTTGCAGGATATTGTATTTTTCGGCAATGTCTCGAATGGGCCTGAAAAACATCTTCATATATGAAATAAAAGCAACCAGGGCGCCCAGGCTGATGCTGTCGTCAAGCACCCCGCCGCCGCCGTAATAGATCACGATTGCAATGGCTACCGCCCCTAAAAGTTCGATAACCGGCATAAAGACTGCAAACACATGGACCTGTCGCATGCCGGCCAGATAATGTTCATGATTGAGTTCGGCAAAATTCCGGCAATTTGCTTTTTCCTGCAAAAAGAGCTGGATAACCCTGATTCCACCGATGGTCTCCGAAAATTTGGTATTTATCTCAGCAAGCTTGATCCTAAGAATTCGGAATGCTTCCCGGGCTTGACCGGCAAAATGAATGGACGCCGCTATCACCACCGGGAGCACCATGAAGGAAACCAGGGCCAGTTGCCAGTTGAGGCCTAAAAGAACGGCGGTGATGCCTAAAAGCAAAAAGAGGTCCCTGAAAACAAATACTATCACGGAAGTGAAAAATTCATACATGTTTTGGATGTCGTTGGCGACCCGCGTAACCAGACGCCCCACAGGATTGCGGGTAAAAAAGGCCGCCGACAGCCTCTGGATATGTTCGAAAAGGCCGACCCTCAGATCATGCATGATCATCTGCCCTGCATATTCCATCAGCATGACCTGCACAACATTCAGAGCGAACATTACCAGAACAATGGCAAGAAATGCAGCCGTAATCATGCCAACCCCGGCCAGATCCCCCTTGCGCAGTATCGCCAGATCATTTTTTTCGAATTGGTCAAGATCGTCAAATTTAGCCAGAGCAAGTGACCCGTATCGTTTGAAGCGGTCCGGGTATTTTTGGACAACGGCCTTGATTTCGGCATCTGTCAGGTCCACCCGCAGGTATCTGACGTTATCATTGGTCCGATTCCGATCCTTACCGTGCACGGGTCTGATTTGTGGAACAATATAACGGTCGATGGCGATCTTGGTGACATAAGGCATAGAAAGATCCAGCAAGGTGATACCGACAACCAGAATAATGGATAAAAAAAGGAGTGGTTTGTACGGTTTTATATACGGATACAGGCGCCCTAACATTTTTACATCATAAGGCTTGCCAAGCTGCGTTTCCTCAAAATAGCCAAAATCAGTATGCATGCAAAAACTCCTCTTCTATCTGTTGGAGACGGAAGGTTTTGGCATAGTATTGATCAGTTGCCATCAACTGCGCATGCGTACCGGATTCCACGATACGTCCGCTGTCAAGGGTAATGATCTGATCGGCAAAGCAGACCGCCGAAATTCGATGTGAGACAATTATGATGGTCCTGTTGTCGGCCATGGATCTGATGGTGTTGATAATGTCATGGCCGGTTTCCATATCTACCTGGCTGATAGGGTCATCCAGGATCAAAATGCCGGCATCGATCAAAAAGGCTCTGGCCAGGGCCACGCGCTGTTTCTGCCCGCCGGAGAGGATGACCCCTTTTTCGCCGACGATGGTATCAAAGCCGGCCGGAAAAGAACAAATGGTGTCATACAGGGCTGCTTTCTCGGTCGCCCGTATCAATTCCGGTTCGGCTGTATCCGCACCGAAGGTAATGTTTTCCCGGATGGTCCGGGCAAATAAAAACGGTTCCTGAGACACAAAGGCAATCAGGGCTCTGAGCTTGCGGATCTGTATGTTTCGAATATCGATGCCGTCGAGCAGAATACGCCCCTGCAACACATCGTAAAGCCTTGGTATAAGCCTTAAAAGGGTCGTTTTACCACTTCCGGGAGGACCGACAATGCCAAGAATCCGGCCGCGCCCAAGATGAATATCGATTTCAGATAGAACCGGCAGGAAGTTCGGGCGGGCAGCGTTGCGCTCATATGAAAAGCCGACATTTTCAAAAACAAGGCCGCCGCAGGTCGTTCTTGGGGGCGTTGCGCCCGGCATGTCGTCAATTTCAGGTAAGGTTTTCATGATCCTGTCGATTCTGTCGAGAGAAGCTTTACCCCGCTGGATAAGATTGGTGACCCAGCCGACGGCCATCATCGGCCAGGTGAGAATTCCCAGGTAGCTGATGAACGCCACAAAATCTCCGGCTGTAATGGTAAAGTCGATGGTTTGACGGCCTCCTAAAAAAAGGACGATGGCCAGGCTTACGTTCGATAAAAAAACCATCATCGGAAAAAAAGAGCCGGTAATCCTCACCAGCTTGAGATTTTTGCCAATATAATTTTTGGACACGGTTTCAAGTCGTGCGGCGGATTCTTTTTCCTGGTTGTAGGACTTGATGATGCGGATACCTGCAAACCGTTCCCTGACGACTTCGGTTAAATCCGAAAACGCCGCTTGCACCTCCCCGTACATTCGGTGCATCTTTTTGCTGAAAAATCGTGTGCCCAGGACGATCACAGGCATGGGGATCAGGACAAACGCCGTCAGTCGAACATTAATGTAGGCCATAAAGGCGATCGCTGCCGTCCCGAGCACGACGGCATCGGTCAGTGCGACCGTACCCATGCCCGTAGCCATGCGAACATTCTGGATATCGTTGGTGGCATGCGCCATCAAATCGCCGGTTTTGGTATTATCGAAATACGACGCCGACAGCGTCTGAATATGTGCAAACAGCCTGTTGCGCATACCTTCTTCGACCCGGCGCGACGTGCCGATGAGATAGCGCCGCCAGAAATAACGGAAAATACAGATCAAGACGGCAATGCCCACGATATAAAAGGCATAAATTGCCAGGTGTATGCCGTCCGCCCGCAGCATGGTAAGGTCGTCAACAGCCCATTTGATGACACGGGGGATGAAAAGCAGCAGAATATCGACCAGGATCAGGCAGGCGATTCCAAGGAAAATGCGGTAACGATTTTCTTGAAGATACGGCTTTATCAAGTATAGAGACTTCATCTTAAAAATAGTTAAAATGGTTCGTTTGAACTCCGACCGCACGTTGACTTTCACAATGCCGGTTGTTATGATACAATGTTATGGAATCAGGAAATATTGTCGAGTTTGTCGACCGTCAGAAAATAATATGTGCGGTTGTTCTGGAAGTCAAGAAACAGAGACTCAGGCTTCTTACCGAAACCAACCGCGAAGTCAACCTTTCCCCGGGACGTCTCTTTCACAAATGCCCGCTGCGCCTTGAGCTGTCCATGGGCAGGGACAGGATCGTGGATGCCTTAAAGGAGATTTCCAGGCGGCGCCAAACATTGATTGCCGATATAGATATAAAGGAATTGTGGGAAGTTTTGAATACGGAACAGGAATGGATCGATCTTGGCACCATGACCGAATTCTGTTTTCCAAACAGCGCGACATACGATCACGAGTCCGCCGTTGTAAGGGCATTTTTCGAAAACCGGCTCTATTTCAAATTTAACCAGAATAGCTTTTTCCCGAATTCAGAAGAACTGGTTGAACGCAATACCGCCCAGCAAAGAGAAGCTGCCCGCCAACATCGGATCATCGCAGAGGGAAGCGACTGGTTAAAAAAAGCCCTGGCGGGCGATCACGTCAACCTGCTCCAGAATACATCTGAAATCAAGAACATACTGAAATCGTATTATATCTTTGGGAATGAAAGCGGGCATTACAACAGCGGCAAAGCAATGCTGGCGGCGGCTCAAATTGATCCTGACAACGGTTTGTTTCAGGTTCTGGTAAAGCTGGGCGTCTTTGGTGAAAATGAAAACATCGACCTTTATCGATATGATATGCCCACTGTTTTTTCCGATGGCATGATGCAGGTTGCGACAGCGCTGATCAACAACAAGCCGTTCACGTTTGCCGACCACTCGCGTAAAGATCTGACCATGCTGCCCGTCATGACCATAGACGGCCAGGGAACCCTTGATTATGATGACGCCATCAGCATCGAAGACTACGGCGATCGTTACCGCTTGGGTGTTCATATTGTCGATGTCGGACATTATATCAAAAAAGGGGACATGATCGATCAGGAAGCCCTTGCGCGCGGCAGTTCCATCTATATGCCGGACCTGAAAATCCCCATGCTCCCTCCCAGCCTGGCTGAAGATCTTTGCAGTCTGAAAGCCGGACAATTGCGACCTGCCATCAGCATCATGGTGAATCTGAGCCGGTCCTGCGAAATCATCGACAGTGAAATTTTTGCAAGTATTATCAGGGTAAAACATCAGCATACCTATTACGATGTTAATTTGATGGCGGAAGAAAACAGGGAAATCATTATCTTGCGCGAAATCGCCGAGTCGTTCCGACGACGCAGACTAAATGACGGTGCTGTTCCAATAACCCTGCCGGATATCCATATCTGGATCGATGAAACAGGTGAGATAACGGTCAACCGGATTAACCGGGAAAGCCCCGGAAGGATGCTGGTTTCGGAAATAATGATCATGGCCAACTGGTTGATGGCCAACTTCCTTTTTAAAAACAATGCACCGGCCATTTTCCGATCTCAAACACCCCCGAAGGAACGTCTCTACAAGGGCAATGAAGGGACCTTGTTTCAGAACATTATGCAGCGAAGGCTTCTGAGCCGGTTTGTTTTAGGTCCTGAATCCGAACATCATTCAGGATTGGGCCTGAATGCCTATGTTACGGCAACGTCACCCATCCGGAAATATTTCGATCTTGCCACCCAGCGGCAGATCCGGGCGGTATTGGATCTGGAAGAACCCTATCCGCAAGAGGAAATTGCTCATATTATTCAACGGCTTGAACAGCCGATGGGCGATGTGTCAAAAATTCAATCCGGTCGCAACCGATACTGGCTGTTGAAATATCTTGAGAATAGAATCGGTCAAAAAGAAGAAGCGATTGTCCTTTTAAAACGGAGAAACAACTATCAGATACTGCTGACGGAATATATGCTGGAGTGCGACCTGCCGCTGTCGAGCGGCATCAATTTAAAACCCGAGGACCTTATTCAGGTGACAATCCAGCATGTCGATGCGCGCAAAACGGTGATTTCAGTCTTTATGGGCTGATGGAGGCCTTTTTAAGAATCGTTTGTGCAGATTTTATAGTGGTTGTCAAAATAACGTTCCGTTTCAGCCGCCGGATAATTCCGTTTAAATCGGAACATATCTATGACAACTGCGGTAGGAAAGAACCGATGCGTGTGTTATTCTGGTACTGTGATCGTTTTGACTGGACGCCGGCATTCCAGGCCCTGCCGAATGCTGCGGACCCGGAGCCTGCTGAAAATGAAAACTGCGTGGTGGCCTTTGTCCACATTGAGCCTAAAGATGTGGAATCTAAAAGTTCAGCCGAAACCAAGCTGGCGAAAAACGCCAAGTGGCTGGCCCGCAAATGGCAGATTTCCAGCGTTATATTGCACTCTTTCACCCACCTGGGGGAGGAAAAGGCTGAGGCCGACGAGGCGCGGGCATTGCTGGACCGCACCCAAAAACGGCTGGAAACCGCGGGGTATTCTGTTACGCAGACACCCTATGGTTATTTTTTAGATTTGGTCATCCAGGCCAAGGGCCATCCTCTGGCAAGGGTCTTCAAGGAGTTTTAAGCGGTTTCATCATTCCCCTCTAATCCCAATTCAATTCTGGTTCAACCCTAATTGATCGAAAGTCAAAGGTAAAAATGGAGCTGAATTTTATAAAATCTAAGGTTTCTTCATTTTGTTCACGCTTAATTAAGGTTCAAAAGCCTTGATTAATAAAACCGATTGCGCTATGGAGTCATTTTTCGTTATCTCGATTTACAATACAGGTTAACCAAATAGCGTCAAGTGGTGCTGAATGCGTCTAACGGTTAAAGTTGTTTTGATAGCCTCGGCGTTGTTTTTATCAGCCGCCTCCCTTTTGACGGCAGGGGAAAACAATGGCCGTTATTTTGAATTGGATCCGGTCGTCGTTACGGGCAGCCGCATCCCCCATCAGCTTTCAAACGCGGCCCAATCGGTTGCGGTTATCAGCCGGGAAGAAATAAGCGCTGCCCCGGCAGACAGCATTACAGACGTCCTGAAACATGTCGTCGGCGTGGATGTTCGCCATCGAAGCCCTCACGGTGTCCAGGCCGATATCGGCATCCGCGGAAGCTCATTTGAGCAGACATTGATTCTTGTCGACGGCGTCAACGTCAGCGACCCTCAAACCGGCCATCACAACATGGACCTGCCGGTGAACCTGAATGATGTGGAACGGATTGAAATCCTGAAGGGCCCGGGAGCAACAATTTACGGCCCCAATGCCATGGGGGGCGTAATCAACGTCATCACCCGGGACGTGGATAAGAACGCTTTGGGCGCAGAGGTAAAATTCGGCCAATACGGCTTTTATGATGTTGAAGCCCGGGGGGCTCTGGTGTCGGGCCAGGCATCCAGCCGGCTGTCGGCCAACCGGCGGTACTCCTCAGGTCATATTAAAGAAAAAGATACCGATTTTGACATCAAAACATTGAATTACAAGGGCACTCTTAAAAACGAGACAAATCAGTTTCATCTGCAAATGGGATATGCCGACAAAGACTTTGGTGCCTACAAATTTTACAGCGACGCTTATCCTGACCAGCGCGAAAAAACCGAAAGCTTTCTGCTGTCTACCGGAGCCGATCTTGACATCAGCGATGTTCAAATTGCTCCCAAGCTGCACTGGCGGCACCATGACGATGAATATAAAATCAAAATCAATAACACCTGGAATGTCAATAAACACTGGACAGACGTCCTGGGCATGCAGGTCAATGCCCGGATACCATCTTTTCTGGGCGATACCGCCGTGGGCGCTGAAGCCGCTCTTGAAGCCTTAAAAAGCTCCAACCTGGGTGACCGTGACCGCCGGCGCCAGGCGCTTTTTGTTGAACACAAGCTTTATCCTTCCGAAAAACTTACGCTTGGCATCGGCGCTGCCGGGGTGCACTACAGTGACTGGGGCTGGAAGGGCTGGCCGGGTGCTGACTTTAATATGGAGTTAAGCGCTGATGTGAACTGGTTTGGGTCTTTAAAAAAATCTTTCCGGGTTCCCACCTTCACGGAACTGTATTATTCTACGCCCGCAAACCAGGGCAACCCGGAGCTTAAGCCGGAAAAGGCCTGGACGTATGAAACCGGAATGCGCTGGCAGGCCGAGCGTGCCGGTGCCGATCTCAGCCTGTTTTATCGCGATGCCGAAGACGTCATCGACTGGTCGCGCCCTCCCGGGCAAACCACATGGACCGTGCGCAATATTGCCCGGATCAGCACCAGGGGCGCCGAACTGGGTGTTCATTACCACCCCGAATCCTTGTTAAACACCAACTTTGTTTCCGCGCTAAACATTGCCTATACCTATCTGGATCTCGACCGGGACACACAGGCAATGGAGTCAAAATACGCCCTGGATCATCTGCGTCACCAACTGCACGGATCAATAAAAATGGACTGGTCCGACCGCCTCACCCACACAGTTTATGGCAGATATGGAAAACGGATCGCAACGGATGACTACACGGTTGTCGACACCCGCATCACCTATGCGTTTCAGCGCTTCCGAATCTTTCTTGAGGCCACCAACCTGTTTAACGAAACCTACACCGAATCCGGTTTTGCACCCATGCCCGGTCGCTGGCTTATCGGTGGTGTAACCTTTAACTTGTAACAGAAATCACATGACCGCCGGTTATTTTCGCAAGGTCGCTCGAGGCAAGCTTGAACATGGCATTGGGCGTTCCGGCCGCCGCCCAGATCTCTTTGTGTTTGAGTAAATCCTCATCGATGAAGGCTTTGAGCTTTTGGGTATGGCCCAGGGGCGGGACACCGCCGACGGCAAAACCGGTCGTTGCAAGCACGACATCGGCAGCGGCCATCTGAACCGGCTCGGACACGACCTCACGCAGTGTTTTGGTATTGACGCGATTGGCGCCACTGGCCAAAACCAGGAAGAGCTTTTGGGTTTTCTTGCCTTTGAACACCAGCGATTTAACAATCTGGGCGACATCACATCCCAAGGCGTCTGCAGCGTCCTGGGCCGTACGGGTAGTTTCCTGCATTTCGACAATCTGACAGCTCAGGCCGAAAGCCTTGAGAGCCTCCTGAACTTTTTCAGCGCTTGAACTCAGCTTGTTTGACATGGGTTTTTACCTCTTCGGTTTTCCAGGTCTGAACCACGGCCACGGCATCGACGTTAACTGAATATTTCATGTTCCACCAATATTAATCAGGGATAAGCCATTTTGCAAAGTCATATCTTTGAGAATAATAAGGAGCATCGGGATCAAAACAGGCGGACAAGTTCGTCGACCTCAAAGGCGGGCCACTTGGCCGGGGCATCATGCCAAACAGCCTCAATTCCCCGGCCCGTACCCCTTACCTCACCGATACAGGTCACCTTAATTCCGGCATTTCGAATGCCAGCCATGAGATTCTCACAAACGCTTTCCTGGCAACAGATCAAAAGGCTGCCCGAGCCGATCAGGCCCAGGGGATCAATGTTGAGCAGGCGACCGATTTTTTGCGTCTGGGGAAAGTACGGAATCCTGCTGATATCGATTTTTATCCGGTGGCCGCCGGCGATACTCAACTCTTCCAGTGCCGTTGCCAGACCGCCCTCGGTAACATCATGCATGGCGCTGACTCCGACAGTCTCGCCGGCAATTTTAGCTTCCTTCAGAATGCTGATTTCGGAAACAAACGCTTTGCTTTTTTCGATTTCAGCCTCCGGCAGACCCAGGCGTTTCAACCGGTCTTCAAATTTTCTAGCGATAATCGCCGTTCCTTCCACCGCAACGGCCTTGGTCAGCATGACTTTATCGCCGGGTTTCATGTTGCGCTTATCGATCAGGTCACGCCTGGCAACCGTTCCTGCCAGCATCCCCGCAACGACCGGTCGTGTGACCGCATCGGTGATTTCAGTGTGCCCGCCGCACAGCATGATGTCCCAGCGCCGGCAGGTCGATTCAAGCTCGTGCATCACCTGCCAAATTTCCGAGGGCGTAGTCCCGCATGGAAAAAGCAGCGTTGTCAACAGCCATCTGGGGATTGCTCCGGCGGTGGCTATGTCATTGGCATTTATCAGAACCGCATAATGCCCGATCGAATCGGTAACAAAGGTGATGGGATCGGACTTGAGCACCAAGACTTCCGTTTCCTGAACATTTACCGCCGCCGTATCTTCGCCGATTCCCGGGGGTATCAGCACAGAGGCGTCCTGGAAATCGAATTCCTGGAGAAACATTTCCAGAATGTCATTGGGCAGCTTGCCCATTGACAGCGGGGAGCCGAAACGGACAATTGTTTTGAGCTCCTCCAGGCGCGAAATTCTAAAATCACTTGCAATCTTGGATGGTCCGGAGTTCACCCCGTTATCGAGAAATGCCGTCAGACTTCCAGCCTCTTGACCGGCCTGGATGTCAAAGAAGAAATCCCCTACCATCAGCAGTTGGCCGACATCCACCTTCAGTTTTTGCGCTGCCAGCAGGATTCCGTCCGGATTCGGCTTGCGCTTGACCGGCGTTTCCCTGGTAATGATCAGGTCAAAATCGGACACGCCGATGGTGTTGAAATTCTGAAACGCCCGATTAATGGAATCAAGGGTGTTGCGAGTAATAATTCCAAGGGCGATGCCCTTTGAACGCAGATATGCAACCAAATCTTCGGCACCGACGTTGGGCTTCGAGTTCTCGGCCGCGTTCCTTTCAAAGCGCTCCAACACGTCGCGAGCTTCCTTTTGCCGGGCCGCGGTCGGCAGGCTTTGGATGAATTCGAGTACCAGTGCTTCCGGAGGACAGCCGATGGTCTGCTTTAACAGGGGAAAATCCAGAGCACCGGGCCTGGTCAGGGTGCCGTCGAAATCGAACAGGACGGCCTTGATGCAAAACGGTTTAAGGATCACAGGTTTCATAAGCAAACGCTTTAAATGAGCGCGTATCGAGCTGCAAGTGCTCGAAGCCGGTAAAGCTCATTCGTAATAATTCCGTCAACACCCAGTAGAATGAACTTCTGCATCTGCTCAGGGTGGTCCACCGTCCAGACCAGCACCGCGGTGCCCCTGCGCTGCAAGGCTGCTACCATGGTTTTGTGGACAAGCTTGTAATGAACCGCGACTCCGCTCAAAAATCTGGGCAGCAAATGCGCCGTTAGACCCAACGCAACGTTTCTGAAATTCTGCCAGCGTGTTTCCCGATGATGAAGCGATACAATCAAATACAGCGGCAACTGGACGCCGGTCTCTTGCAACCGCTTGAGCAAATTATAATTGGAGCTTGATATAACGCTTCCGGGAGCCGGTGTGATGATGGATAATTCCCTGACCAGGTTTGCTGTGCTCCGGCAGCTTTTGATCTCCAAGTCCACGGGCACAGGCCCGATGGCATCGAGGCTGTCAGACAGTTTCGGTGCGCGATCATCCCGTCCCGTCAGGTGTAAAACCTGGGCATAGGTCAGATTGCCCCACGGCGGCGCATTACGGTTGAAGGCGTTGTCGTGGTAAATGACAAAATGCCCGTCACGCGTTTCGTGGACGTCCATTTCAATCATATCGGTTTGGGCGGCTACAGCCGCTCTAAACGCCGGAATCGTGTTTTTGATACCGTTAACCTCAAGACCTTGATGCGATATGATTTTGGGGAAAGGTTTGCGATAATTCATTTACAAATCGTAAGGGGTCAGACTCTCAAAACCCTGGTCGGTAACCAGAATGGTCTGTTCAAATTGGGCCGAAAGCGAGCCATCCCTGGTGACGGCCGTCCACTTGTCTGCCAGAATGTTAAGGTGCCGCGCTCCCAGATTGATCATCGGTTCAATCGTAAAAACCATGCCCGGAACCAGGACAATGCCTTCACCCTGGCGGCCGAAATGAGGAATCTGGGGGGGTTCGTGAAAATCGAAGCCGACCCCGTGACCCACAAATTCCCTGACAACCGAGCATCCCTGGCTTTCAGCATACTCTTGAATGGCCCAGCCGATGTCTCCGACGGTATTCCCGGGCTTTACCGCTTGTATGCTGCGTTTAAGGCTCTCGCGGGCTACCCGGACGATTTTCTCGGCATCGGGTCCGGGCGTTCCCACAAAAAATGTTTTATTGGCGTCGGCGTAATAGCCGTTTAAAATCGGAGTTACGTCTACATTCACAATATCCCCGTCTTTTAAAATCCGCTGTCCCGGGATGCCGTGACAAATCACTTCATTGACGGAAACACACACACTCTTTGGGAATCCCCGATAATTCAAAGGCGCAGGGATAGCCCCGTTCTTAAGGGTAAATTTATGCACCAGAGTGTTGATCTCGTCCGTGGCCATCCCGGGACGGATTTCAGATTCTACCATATCGAGGGTTTCCAGGACCAGGCGCCCGGCACTCCGGATACCTTCGATATCCGCCGGTTCTTTGAGGCGAATGTTGTATTTTTGAACATACAGTTTCTTAAGTTCTTCAGGCGGCAGCTCTATCTTGTCCATGCAGCACTTCTTATATTTACGACCGCTGCCGCAGGGGCAGGGAGCATTGCGCCCCACTTGTAATGTCCTGTTTTTCATAATCTGATCGATTCAGTGTTATAATGTTCACAAATTTTATCCTAAATAATAAATATTTGCTGTCAGGTCAATAAATTATAGGGAATTACCAGCAGCCTGTCAAACCGTAAGCACCTTAACATATTGAGATTTAAAATTATTTATTTCTTGTAATTTTTGATGAAATTAATCATAGTAAATTTGGTTCAAGGGTTCATAATAAAATAGGTAAATACCGGCGAATCTGGGCATGCAGCATTTAAAGGAGGTCGGAACGAATGGTACATAAAATTTTAGTGGCTTTGGACGATTCGGAAAATGCAATGCGGGCGGTAGAGTATATTGCCAAACTTTTTACCCCTGAAAATCAGGTCACCCTGTTTAGTGTCATTTTAGACACGGCAATGCTGTGCGATATGAACAGCCCTGAGCTAACCCCTTATTTTATTGCTCAGCAGGGTACGTTCTGTTCTTTGGAAGATAAAAAAAAGATCAAATCCTTCAGAATTGCGACATCGCCGATTCGCAGCACGCCGGCCTTTATTCCGTCTGAAAATATTTTTTATCCTCCTTTGGCGTTATAATCGCGGATCATTTCCCGGATTTTCTGAACCGGGCTCTTTGCCTCTGTGTTTTTGCAGAGGTCTTCAAAACGCTGCCACATTTCAGGATCGACTTCCAGCAATACAATCTCGATCTTTTCAGGTTCCGGGCTTGCGGGGGCCGGTCTGTGGGGCTCACGCGTTTGGAGCGTTGCTTGCTCGAATTGAAATGTTTCAGGTTCGCCTTCAGTATCCAGAAATTTGAAATAGACGTGTAATCGCTCGCCTTGGCGGATGAAATTTTCGGTCTAACTGCCAAATACCTGAACCGGCCGGTATGGATGGGAGCCTTCAATCACATCAACCCCTGCTTTTGCTTTAACCTTTTCAATGATGGTTTCCTTTATTAATTTTATTTAGACCTAAAAACCATGGCCCCCTTAGCCAGTTAAAGATCCCGCATTTTTTGCCCTTTTCCAAAATAAAGCTGGTTAAATGATCAATTCGTTAGTTAGTCTGTCTCCCGGCCGCAGCTCTTCATGGCAATCATTTCACCAGTTTCAGCATCGATTTGAAGCGTTTTATACGTTCGAATGTATTTTTTAGAACCAAGCGACTCCATAATATTTACAGACGGCATCTGACGGTAAAACCCCAAGGTAACCAGCCATGTCGATTTATCAGCAGACAGCTCTACTTCTTCAAGCAAGAGATCTTCAAATTTTTTGGTATCATAAAGTTCTTTGAATAAATCGAAAGCGGTTTTTACCGCATTTTTCACGCCAATCATTGCTTTATCCCTTGATTGCTTTGGTTCATACGATGAGTTTTGCACCAATCTGAAAGTTTCTGCCGTTATAATTCGCATGCATGCAGCCTGCCGTCAAGCATGTTCTGATCGAACAACGCAGATGAAGCTCCCCACAGTCCCGCTTTCAGCGGGACAGGGTATTCTGGCGAAGGCGAATAAAATAGTATTGACACTGGATGACCTGTATCGCTGGACCGGCTCGATTCAAGCCCGGGAAGTCGTCGATATGATATTGACCCGTGACCCTTCCAGTCTCAGCGCCGCATCATTGCGGGATATGTTTGAAGATGGCGATGCCGTTGGGGTCGCTGAAATGATGTTAGGCCGTAAAAAAATCTTCCCGGCTTTTCTGGAACTTTTAATTCACGACAAATGGCCGGTCCGTTTGGGCGCCATGGTGGCCTTTGAAACCATCGCCGCAAAAAGCAGCGACCTCGCCGCCCGGGCAATCCCTTTTTTGTGGGAACGTTTTTCCCTGGCAGAGGACACGGTCAAAGGGGACATTCTCTATCTTTTGGGGGTATCCGGAGATAAGAAAACAACCCCGAAACTTACAACAATTTTGAGCGGCCCATATTCTGCCGAGATCAAAGAAGCGGCCGCAGATGCACTAAAAGAACTTGATAAAGACATCCGCCCTTAACCCAGACATTTCATGAAAATTTTTAAGAAGACTCTATTTATAAAAAAACAGCGTATTATCTATAATTTTATCTAAAACTATAAGGTTACACTTTTCCCCACGAGATTTGTTGATTATTTCTCAAAAATTTTCACCCTTCGGGCGAGCTTGAGGCGCCCATTTGCTGTGTTATCAAAGGCTGGCAGTAGATTACTACGGCTGCGCCTTTGATGCCTTGCAAATGAACGTCTCAAGCTCGTGAAAAATCCGGGTTATCGGATTGATGCTGCATCAAGAATTCCAAAAAATTGACTTTGAGCGCATGCTTTTAATAAGGTAGTGTCTATGTGAAGAAATCCGGGATAAAAGGAGGCGAACGTAATGCTGTTAAAAAAACTTCTGGAACGGTTGTCCAAAAAAGAAAAACAGGTTGCTGAAGAAAGAAGAAAGTTTGCCAGACTGGTATATCCACCTAAAAAAAGACCCAAGTTCAAAGTCAGGGAACAGGAAATGGAAGTCATAGATATTTCAGAAAAAGGGATTAAATTTTTAAAAAATAAACAAGCGGAAATTAGTGAGTGCGTACATGGGACTACAGAATTGTTGAGCGGCAACTCACTGGATATAACCGGAAAAATTGTATGGGAGCATAACAGTGAAGTCGGCGTGCTGATAACAAAAATACCGGAATCCGTTATCGTTGAAGAGATACGGACCATTCTGCGGGATTTGGGACCGGGCGATTCCGATCAAGAAAAATGATTCGTCAGCCCAGGTTGTCACATAAAAATAACCTCCGGCGGCTGGAGCGTTCTTTTAAGCCGTATGAATCGATTCCCCTTTAAGCGGTATATGGCGTCCGGCCTATTGAGCTTTTCAAGAAGCGGTTTCATCAAGGCATCATCATTTAGTTTTTCAAAAAGACTCTCCTTTCCCAATCGCGTGTCCAATTGGTAAATGCTGTTCATAATACCGTCGAAAAATCCGGAGGATTTGAGCACGACACTCACGAGTTGCTCATAGTCCTGAATAGACCCTGACAAATCTTTCGATTGGTGCTGTTTCAACAGCTTGGTCAAGGGCTTGGAGTCAATAATAAAGGACGGGGTATCGAAAATAAAATGGTTGGAAAGGGCTTCTTCTCTGCAGCTCATTCCTCTGAGGGTCTCCAAGGCGTTGCTCCTTGCCTGCGAAACTTTGATTTCTGCCTTCAGGCAGGGGAATCCTTTGAATATCGGGTTGTTGACAAGATCCGGGATCATTCCTTTTAGCTGATGATACTCCGGGAAAAGAATACAATTGAGCGGCTTTGAGCCGTGAACCCGGCAGTGAGCCTTTTGAAGAAAGTTGCAGGGTTTTTTCAGCTTTATCAAAAGGCGCTGATAGCGGGAGTTGATCTCCAAATTCTCCAGGCCTATGAAACAGTGCTGGAAAAAAAGACTGGATACCGGCGTGTTTAAAACCAGGCTGAGCCTGATCAAATCAAAAAGGCTCACTTCGACGATAACCTCGGCCATCCAGCATCCGGGTGCGCTGCAATCCTCCGGGCACCGCAGATTGCATTCCTTTTGGGCAAGCTCGGCCTGATGCTGAAAATAACGCTCCATACCGGCATTTTCAGCCCAAAAAAGGCATTGTGTCAAGTTTTCCTTAATGATTTTGAAAGCCGGGCGCAACCGTTCAGAGCCGGTGCCGTTTGCAGGGCCGGTTGTGCCTTTTGCTGCACCCACTTTGGCACTGTCGATGTGATCACCCTGGAAGCTCTTATTATTCACGCGTGGATTGAGGTGTGTTCAATAGTATTTGCGCTTGCAATGGATCTCATTTTAGTATACAATTGAGCCTCATTTGGAGGTAAAATTATGAAATTTTTAAGTGTTAGAGATCTTAAAACAAAGTCATCACAGGTTTGGAAAGAACTTCCCGATCAAAAGGAAATGGTCATTACCAGCAATGGCAGGCCCATTGCTGTCATTTCATCGATAACCGAAAACAACCTTGAGCAAGTTTTATCAGCATTTCGCCAAGCGCGAGCAATGCAGGCAGTGACTTCCATTCAGTATGAATCCGTACGCAAAGGGACTGATAATATTACTATGGATGAAATTGACTATGAAATAAAATCGGTTCGATCTAAGCGTAAAAGATGAAAATTGTACTGGATACAAATGTTCTTGTCTCCGGCCTTCTCACACCATTCGGGTCAAGCGGTGAAATAGTCCGCATGGTTTCGGCAGGCATTCTTATTTTGCAGTTTGATTCGCGAATACTATTGGAGTACCAAGAAGTCCTTTATCGGCCTAAATTTCAATTCAATAAGGAACATATCGATACCCTTCTTGCCTATGTAAAACAGAATGGCCAAGTTATTCCTGCCAGTCCATTGAAGAAACGCCTACCTGATCCGGATGATGAACCATTTCTTGAAATTGCCATTGCGGGAAGGGCTGCATGCTTAATTACCGGAAACAAATCTCATTTTCCACGAAAATCTCGGCAGGGAATGAAAATTTTATCACCTTCTGAATTCATTGATTTTTATAGAAAATACAATGAAGACACAGAACATCCGCATTCACCCTGAATACGAAAACCGTTGGCTTCGAGTTGTGATTAGTGTGAGGATAAAACCTGATCGAGCTATAACTGCCTTTTTAACACCTTCTTCTAAGGGAAGGCCATAACTTGCCCGGATTTTTCACGAGCTTGAGACCTTCAACGGCTTCCCATATTCATTAAAATGCACCTTTTCATATTGCAGATCTTCTTTGGGGTGAGCGGGCTTGCTTTCTGCCGGGTAGCCGATGGCGACAATCGATTCCACGTTTAAGTTTTCCGGAATATGTAAAAGTTCGCGAATATAGGCTTCTGCGGTTTTGTTCCTGTTATGCATTCGCATTCTAATCTGAATCCAGCAGCTTCCAAGCTCCAGTGATTCGGCTGCCAGATGCAGAAAAATCGAGGCGATGGAAACGTCTTCGATCCACACATCGCATTTGGCAGGATCGGCGCAGACCACAATTCCCAGGGGCGCATTGCTCAGAAACGATGCTCCGTGCGGCTTGGCCTTTGAGAGCTTTGCAAGTAAATTTCGATCCGTAACGATAATGAACTCCCAGGGATTGAACCCTCTTGAAGAAGGCGAGCGCAGGGCCGCCTCGACAAGCATGTCGATTTTTTTTGATTCTACGGGTTTTTGCAGGTATTCGCGAATGCTTCTTCGTTTTTGAACCAGAGATAAAAACATAATTAAAGCCGCTCATTTCCCTGAGGGTATCAAATTGGTTAGGCCTTGTCGAGATCGCCGGCATGTAAAGAGAGCGCGTGGCGCAGTGCCTCGATAAACTGTTCAAAGCGCGGCGTAAGGCTTTTGGGCCAAAGACACGGATGGTTCGGGAAAAACTCGGCACGCAGCCCGGAGGAAACCTCAAGTTGCACACCCCCCTGCAAACTGTTGCGATTGCAAATGTTGTGCGGATTTTTCCCCGGCAAACCATCGGTTTCGCCAACAGTGAAATCAGCATCAAGGAGGGCTTTTTTGATTTTTGCTTTAAAGCGCGTGTCGTTACCTCCAAGATGAACGATTTTGTTTTGGCCCTTGCAGCCGTGGATGGTTAAAACGGCTTTTGAATTTTCGGCGATTTCAATGCCTTTGGGTTCGTCAAACCGGGTGCTGGTAATATGCAGCCCGATGTTGCCTTGCGCCTTTAACCCGCTGAAAGCATAGAAAGTATGGTCGTGGCCAGCAACGGCTGCTGCAATTTCAGTGGTCCCGGGTTCGATGCCGCCGCCATGGGGAGCCATGACGGCAATCCCGGATTTCCCGGATCGTATTTGGATTTG